>Ga0082212_10000086_pt1 | contig 132786 bp, 101 predicted proteins | sample TergutNt197P3_FD_71548 | JGI IMG/M metagenome (GOLD analysis project Ga0082212, IMG submission 71548) | Neocapritermes taracua P3 segment gut microbial communities from Petit-Saut dam, French Guiana - Nt197 P3 | ecosystem: Host-associated > Arthropoda: Insects > Digestive system > Gut ... | reverse complement strand
TCTCGAAAACACCATAAACCGCCCTTCGGCAAAAGAAATATTCGCGAAAATATACCGGGAAAACATCGACCCCGAACAGTACATCGAAGAAAACAACCTCGGCATGGTCTCCGATGGCGATTTACTGCAGAAAGCGTGCGAAGAGGCGATAGCCGAAGACCCGGACGGCGTAAAAAAATACAAGAACGGGAACGAAAAAGTATTCGCGGCGTTTGTGGGCAGCGTTATGCGCAAAATGAAAGGCAAGGCGAACACCGCGCTTGTAAACGAAATCCTGAAAAAATTAATCAACGATTAAAATGAAAGAATGTGCTGCGATATGGGAAAAAAACCTTTTCTGCCGATAATTTTGGGCAGCGATGAAAACGCCTACGGAATGGCGCGGGCATTCCACGAAAAATACGGCATAATATCGACTCTCATGTGCAAAGCGGTGTACCCGGCGACGAAATTCAGCAAAATCGTGGATATAATAAAAATCGATAATTTGGACCGGGAAGATGTGTTTGCCGAAAACATACAAAAGATCGCCGAAAAAAAATCGAAAGATTATGACAAGCTCATACTCGTGCCGTGCTCCGACTACTACAGCGAATACGCCTCGAAAAACAGGGAAATCGTCGAAAAGTATTTCTGCAATAGATTTATTCCGTACGATCTGCTGCAAAGGTTCGGGACAAAGGAAAAGTTTTACCGAATATGCGACGAGTATGATCTCGCCTATCCCAAAACCGCGGTTTGCGAAAAAAAACACCGGTTGGATATATCAGACAGCCTGCCTTTTGATTTTCCGGTCATGGTAAAACCGGACAACAGCAACAGCTACGATTATCTCCACAGCGAGTTCGAAGGCAAAAAAAAGGTGTTTTTTGTGTGGTCGAGGGAAGAATACGACAAAATCATAACCGAAATGAACAAATCGAGCTATGAGGGAAACCTCATAATCCAGGAATACATTTCAGGCGACGACACAACGGTGCGAACTCTCAACTGCTATTCGGACAACAAAGGCAAAGTGAAACTGATGTGCTTGGGCCAGCCCGCAATAGAAGCCTACGCGCCTCTCGAGCTTGGCAACTACGCCGCGCTTTTGACCGATTGCAGCGCGGAGATATTCGGCAAAATCAAAAACTTTTTGGAAAGCATAAACTATATCGGATTTTCCAATTTCGATATGAAATTCGACAAAAAGAGCGGGGAATACAAGCTGCTCGACATAAATCCGAGGCAGGGGAGAAGCAGTTTCTTCGTCACCTCTGCGGGGTATAGCTTGGCGGAGTTTTTGGTGGAAAACTGCGTTTTTGAAAAAAACTTGGAAACGGTTTACGCAAATTCCGACTGGCTCTGGCTTTCGGTTCCCAAAAAAATAATATACGATTATGTAAAAAACCCGGAGGTTCTGGAGCGCGCCAAAAGGCTTATAAAAGAAAAAAAATACGCCTATACGCTCCTTTACAAAAAAGATTCGGGCATAAAACGCTATTTATACATAAAAAGGTATTACAACAAACGCATAAAAGAATACAAAAAGTATTTTTTCGAAAAAACGTGACAAAAAAAGGAACGCCGCCGGCGTTCCTTTTTTATGGCATATTTTAGTTCACTCTTTCTTGTCGCCTTCGGGCTCTTTCTTTTTTTTGCCCGTGACCGCGATGAGTACTATCACGATGACCAAAACCAAGCCCCCGCCCGCGATGCATATGATCAAAATCATGTTCGATCCTTCTTCGTTGTCCGCTTGTTCGCCGCCCGTTTTTTCATCGTCCGCCTTTTCGCCATCGTCTCCGTTTTCGGCAGCAGCGGCAGCGGCTTCTTCTTCGGATTGTTTGATGCTGGCTTCAATGCTGGCCTGTTCGCGGCTCGCTTCCGCTTCGGCTTTGGCCGCTTCCCTGGAAGCTTCCCTCGATGCCTCTTCGGCGGCTTTGGCGGCTTCGGCTGCGGCAAAAGCATCTATTTCTTCTTGGCTGAACACCAAAAGCTCCATTTTGGCGGAACAATATTTTTGGTGCGAGAGAGTCAATTGCCTTGCCTCCCTTTCGTCTTCTGCGGCAGGATCGATTATGTCTATGGAAGTTTCCGATTTGGGCCAGTCGGCTTCATCTTTGAACACCACATATTTCACTTCGCCGTTGTTGGTTATCACTATGTTGTCGTAGAGCACATAAGCCGAATACTGAAGCTCGCCGTTGTTGGGATGGCTGCAGATTTGAAAATATTCCATCGTAAAGCCCACCAAGCCGTCGTTTTCGCCTATGAGAAGCGCCCTGTGGTACCACTGCTCAAATGCGTATTCGGCTATGTTCACCCCGGTGTGGATCCCGCTGCCGTCCGAGTCGACCGCCGCGCTGTCCCGCATTTCGCCCCATTGGGTGTCCGCTTTCGCGTCGATGGCGCCCCAGCCGGCTTCGTCGAGGCTGATATAGACGTCGTACTCGACTACGTCGCCTTCCTGGATCACATAGTCCATTAGCTTGAAGTTCACGTAATTGTAGGACAGGGTCTCGCCTTCGGGTTTATCGACGTCCACCGTGTATTTGATGTAGGCGCCCGAGGGGTTTGGCTTGTCGCCGATCGCGGCGCTCACGCTGAAAACGGAAGCCGCCGAAAAAAGGGAAACGATCATCATAGCGGTAAATATAATCGCTGGAATATTCTTTGCCGGTTTCATTTGGTATTTCCTCCTCTGTATGATTAAAATTCGGGTTGAAAATGCATTTCACGGATATTGTACCATAAAACTATTGAAAATGCAACAAAAAATTGATGATTTCGATAATTATTCGACTTGACTTTGCATATGATATGTGCTATACTAAAAACCAAATCAAAGGAAAGGAAGCGATGCAAATGAAATCAAAAATAAAATTTCCGAAAATATTTTTGGCGCTGGCGATCTTATCCATGCTTTTTTTGCTGTTTGGATGCGCGGACAAAGCCGCCCAGACTCAAAGCGCGGGCGACGAAGCTGAAAACGGCAAAACCGAGAACGCGGTCGGCCCTTTGGAGGAAAAAACCGAAGAACAGAGCCCGGTTCCAAAAGACGTAAATTTCAACGGCGAAGAAATGCGCATATTGAATTGTTCGTACTATACGGAAGATGCTTCCGATGTGCGCGTGGAATCGGAAATCGGCGAAATAGTGAACGATTCGATTTACAGGCGCAATTCGAAAACGCAAAACGATTTGAACCTCAAATTCACATTCATAGACCGTTCCCTCACCGATGGTTTCAATTTCAACCAAGCGATTCAAAATTCCGCAAAAGCGGGTTCCGACGATTACGATTTGTTGATCGACGCGCAGTATGACTGCGTTCCGTTGGCGACTTCAAATGTGCTCATGAACCTGACGGATCTGCCTTATGTAGATTTGAGCCGGCCTTGGTGGCCCGGCGAATATATCAAAGAAATGACGATAGGCGAAGACAGGATATATTTTTTGACGGGCGACATATCCCTGACTTTCATTCGGCAGATGAGCTGCGTCTATTTCAACAAAAAGCTGTACACGGATAATTTCGGCGATTCGGACGATATGTATAAAATGGTCCTGGAAGGCAAATGGACGCTCGACAAGCTCTCCGATATGGCCAAGGGGATGTACAAAGACTTAAACGGCAACGGCGAATATGACGATGGCGACCAATATGCGTGCGGCCTTTTGGCCGCGAATCTGACCGACCATTTTATGTTGGATGCGGGAATACGGATAACGGCCAGGGACAGCGACGATTTGCCATATTTTGTGATGAACAACGAAAAAACCGTTAATTTTACGGAAAAGCTGTATCAATTGTATTACAACAACGAAGGATCGCGGATATTCCCACCCACAAACGAATCGAATAATATAGCGATCCCTCAAAAATTCATGCGCGACGAACTGCTTTTTGATTTCGGCTGGTTTTATATCTCCGAGCTTCTTCGCAACATGCAAACCGATTACGGCATCATACCTTTTCCGAAATACGATGAAAGCCAAGCCTCATATTTGTCGCTTGCCCACGATATAGTCCCCATATACTGCATTCCGATAACATGCGAAAAAATGGAAGCTGCCGGGGCGGTTTTGGAGGCTATGGCTTTTGAAAGCTACAAATCCGTTCTTCCTTCATATTTTGAAGTCGCCCTTAAATTAAAATATGCCCGCGATTCGAGCGAAGACGCATTTAAAATCATAGACATGATCCACGACAACAACACCACCGATTTCGCATATATCTACACTTTCGCGCTCGAAAGCATCGGCCATATAATGCGGGAGATAACGGGGGCAAAAACCGCCGATTTCGTTTCCAGATACGAAAAAAAAGAACCGAGGGCGCAAAAAGGCCTTGAAAAAATCATCGACGCATATATAAACAACTAAAATGGAGGAATTATGGAAAATTGGGAAAAGGAGTACCTGAGGGAGCTGGCAAAAAAGCAGCTTGAAATCGCCAACAGCGAAAAAATGAAATCCAAAGAAGCGCTTTGGTATGCGCACAACGATTTTTTGACATATGAACCGACGATTACCCTCGAGCGCGGTACGTTCAACAAAGAATTCGCGCATCTTTGGGAGCCCAAATGCCAAACCGAATCGGCGCGGAACCTTGAATACTATTTTCATTCGAACATGGTGCACCACGAATACATAGGAGACGACACGGTGATGCCCAAAGAGTATGCCGTGGGCATAGGCGCGTGGCTGAAACCCTTCGATATAGACATAAAATACGAAAAAAGCATCGGAGAGACGCTTTCGTACAAAATAGACTACGAAATAAAGGATTTGGAAGCGGATTTTGGAAAGCTGAAAAAGTCGCCCGTCGGCTGCAATTTCGAAGGCGCTTCAAAGCACAAGGAATTTATCGAAGACATAATCGGGGATTTGATGCCCGTTCGGCTGGCTTTCGGGACGCCCATTTACCTATCATACCATATAAACAACATAATGGGGCTTGAGACGATGATGGTCTCCATGTACGACTATCCCGAGCTGTTCCATGAAATGATGCGGCGACTCGCCGACGATTACATCGAGCTTTGGGATTTGGCCGAAAAAAACGGATACATAAGGCCAAACAATTTCAACGTGGGGGCATGCCAAGGTTCCTACGGATTCACAAACCAACTCCCGAAAAACAATGAAGAGGGGGCGAAATTGACGCTCGGCGACCTCTGGGGATATATGAACTCGCAGGAAACCTCGGAGATATCGCCGGATATGTACCACGAGTTCTTTTTTCCGTACTACAAAAAAGTGAGCGAACGGTTCGCCAGGCTGGGTTACGGCTGTTGCGAAAGCGTGAGCGCGATATGGGAATCGAGCGTTTCGAAATATGAAAACTTGACCAAGGTTTCGATTTCCCCTTGGTGCGACGAGGAATATATGGGCGACCGGCTCAGGGGCAAAAATATAACGTATCACAGGAAACCTTTCCCGAATTATCTCTGCGTGGACGAGGTTTTCGACGAAAAAGGTTTTTCGGCCCATATCGAAAAATCCCTGAAAGCGGCAAAAGGATGTTTTTTCGAAATCTCCTACAGAGATGTGTATTCGCTGAAAGGCGACATTTACAGAGGCAAAAAAGCATACGAAGCGATAAAAAAATGCGTTGACAAGTTTTGGTGACTTGTGACCTGCAAAAAAGGAAAGAAGTGTTTTTATGGCGAAACCCAATGTTTTGTTTATTCTCTCGGATCAGCATAATGCGAAATTCCTTTCAATGAACGCTCACCCGAACGTCAAAACGCCTTGTTTTGACAAACTGGCGGCGCAGGGCGTGTACTTCAACAACGCAATAACGCAAAACCCCATTTGTACCCCCAGCAGAATGTGCTGGATTTCGGGGCAATACTGCCATAACCACGGCTATTACGGTCTCAGCGGACCAAATCCGGACGGTTTGCCCACTGTTTTCGGACATTTCCGCAATGCGGGATACAAAACTGCGGCGTACGGAAAAATCCATTGCCCAGAATACTGGGTTGAGGACGATACGGACGATTTTTCGGAACTTTGCTACGATTGCAGCATTGGAGGTTGGACGGACTATAAAAAATATTTGGAAGAAAGAGATTTGCTCGGCAAAGAAGACCATATCGGCCTGCAAGAATTCGGAGCCGCAGGAGAGCAGGCTATGGACGGGCGAAAATCTTTTCTTGACTTTGACGACAGCATGGAGGGGTATTGCGTTCGGCGCGGAACAGAATTTATCCGCAAATGCAGTAAAGAAGACATTCCGTTTTTTTTGCACATCAGCCTGCCGCGCCCCCATGAATGCTATACTCCGTCAGAACCGTTTTGGTCTATGTACGATGAAAACGAGCTGAGTTTGCCTCCCAACGCCGATTACGATATGAAAGCTGCGGCGAAAGCGCCCAACCTTATTGCGACGGGCGAATATTGGCGCAAAGGCGACTGGACGAAATTCGAGCCTAAAACTTATACGGCGGGCAGACTCAGGAAACTCCACGGATACACGGGCAGCGTAAGCCAAGTCGATCACGCCGTCGGCCGGCTCGTGGATGTTGTGGACAACCTTGGTTTGGGCGACGAAACGATCATAGTGTACGGCTCCGACCACGGAGAATACGCCTGCGAACACGGAATCATAGAAAAAGCGCCCGGCATATGCTCCGATGCTGTTACAAAAATTCCCATGATATGGCGTTGGGGTTCCCGGTTCGAAAGGCGCAGGGTCGATGAAATCGTGGAAAGCGTGGATTTTGTTTCCACCATCACTTCCCTATGCGGATTGCCGGAATTGGAAACGGGCGACGGCGAAGACTTTTCGCCTCTTTTGTACGGCGGTTCGGGCGAAATAAAATCCTGCGGCGTGACAGAATTTCCATGGAGCAAAAGTTTGCGCAAAGGCGCCTATCGTTATGTGTTTTATGCGAAAAATTTTTTCCCTCAGGAATATCCCGATGGTTTCGGGGAGCTTTACAATATCAAAGACGACCCGTGGGAAATGAACAATCTATATTTCAATAAAGAATACGCCGATGTCACTGCGGACATGAAAGAAGAACTTCTGCAGTTTCTTGTCAGAACGACGCGTCCCGCGACTGTTTTGAGCAGAAATCCGGGAGTTTCGCCTCAAAAAAAGCTGAGGTATTTGAACTATGCAAACAAGGACAACAAGATAAATCTAAAAAAGATGGAGGAAGCGGATTTAATTTACAGAAGCTATTTGTAACAAAAAAGACGGGGGATTGTCAAATGAACAATAAACCGATGAAACTGGTATCTTTCTTTTTTATTTTCACATTGATTTTCGTTTTTTTCGCGGCTTGCAAATCCAATGGCAAAACACCCGAAGAAGTGCCTGCGGGCGATTCCGGCAATTCAAATTTTTTTCCGGTTCCGGAAGAAACGGAGAAAGGGGAAATAAAGGATTCTTTGCCTGACGGGCTTGACTTTGGCGGAAAAACTTTGACTGTCATTTGCCGGACCAGCCCCGTGTACGGCGCGGGGGAAAGCGAATTTGTAGCCGAAGAAGAAAACGGCGAAAATTTGAACGATGCGGTATACCGGCGAAACAGGATCGTTGAGGGCAGGCTTGGAATAAAATTGAACGTTATATATGACTCTTACGACAAACTTCCGGGAAAAATACGCGCAAGCGCGGCGGCCGGTGACAACATATATGACCTCATAGCCGGAATGGCTTCCAATACTCCCGCGCTTGGCGTGGAAGGCCTTTTGATGAATTTGTCCGATGTCCCGCACATAGACTTTGCCCGCCCTTGGTGGAATCAGAATATCATCAGGGAATCGACTGTCGGCGGCAAATTGAATTTTCTTGCGGGAGATGCGAATGTTTCGGTTTTGGCATATTGCATGGTTTTTTTCGTAAATAAGGATCTAATGACCGAATATGAACTTCCGGATATATACGGAGTTATTTTTGAAGGCAAATGGACGCTCGACTATATGAACGGATATATAAAAAACATTCATAAAGATCTTGACGGCGACGGAATTATGGACAAAAACGATTTATTCGGCTTCGGACTCCTGAAGCACCCTGCGCACATAAACGCATTCATGGAAGCTGCAGGGATACAGATAACGAAAATCGGCGTTGACGGCAAGCCTTATTTCAATATAGACGCTGAAAGGATGTCCGGGCTTGTGGACAAAACCTACGACATTTTTTATAATAACGCGGGCACCTTCGTCGATAAAAGCGGAGACGATTATTTAGTCCCGAATATGTTCAAAAATAACCAAGCGCTGCTTGCTACAGGAGCGCTCGGAGATGCCGAATTGTTCAGGGCGATGGATTCGGATTTCGGCATAATCCCTTATCCCAAGTATGACGAAAAACAGGAAAAATATCTTGCGGGCGTGGCTCCCTATTATTCTCTTTTTTGTATTCCGGGCAACAGCGTAACGGCGGAAATGACCGGAGCTGCTATGGAGGCCATGGCATCAGAAAGCTACAAATCCGTTACGCCGATATATTTCGATGTAATGATGAAATTGAAATTCGCGCGAGACGAAACTTCTTCAAAAATAATCGACATACTGCGCGAAAGCGCGTATATTGATTTTTCCACGCTTTTTAATGAAAGCATAAACAATCCGTGGGGTATATTGGATGCGTTGGTGGGGAGCAAAACAAATAATTTTGCCTCATGGCACGAAAAAAACGAACAAAAAATGCAGTCATCCATAAACAAGCTTATTGAAGAAATAGAAAAAACAGAAGCGAAATGATATGAAAAAGTTCAACGCGAATAGATTTTTGCAAAGGGGAAATACATATGAAAAACAAATGTTTCACGGCGGTTTTGCTGCTTGTTTCCATCATGGCGGCGCTTTTTGCCGCTTGCGCATCCGAGAAACCGGACACCAGCCAAAATGCGGACAATGTTCCCGGCAATGGCGCCTCTGCCGATGAGCAGGCCGAACCGGCCGAAGAGGACATATTTGCGGGAATTGAAATAAACGAGTACGGCGGAAGGCAGTTTAATATTTTGGCGCGGGAAAATTATGTCGAACAATTTGAAGCCGAGGAGGAAAACGGGGACATAATAAACGATTCGGTCTATAAGCGCAACAGGACAGTGGAGGAGAAATTCGATGTCAAAATAAATGTCATAGCCAGTCCCTGGAATGAGCAAAACATAAAAAAATCGGTGACAGCGGGCGACGGGGCATTTGATTTAATCGACAATTACGCGGCTTATGTGGGCAATCTTGCCGGAGCGGGGCTGTATCTGAATCTGCTCGATATACCCCAGCTAAGGCTGACTGAGCGATGGTGGTCGCAGCACGCCGTGGACGAACTCACGGTAAACGGGAAACTTTTTGTAGTCCCCGGCGATATCACCATAAATTTGTGGGAAACCATAATGACGGTGTTTTTCAGCAAAGGGCTGCTCAAGGATCTGAACCTTGAAGACCCCTATAAACTTGTGACGAGCGGGAACTGGACATACAACAAAATGCTCGAAATGTGCAAAAATGCATCGGCCGATTTGAACGGCGACGGCAAAATGTATACCGAAGATCGTTATGGTTCCCTCATATACGACGATTTGAGTTTCGTCAATTTTCACAATGCGTTCGATGTCCCCACGACGAAAAAAGACGAGAACGGGATGCCGTATTTCAACTTGGGCTCGCCCGAAGTATTTGAATTGGCCGAACAGATGTACAACCTCTCCCATTTCACGGAAGGGATAATATACGGCAACCAAAGCGAGGGCTTCGACAAATTGTATACCGCAGGCTATCCGATCGTCGAAACTTCTCTGAATATGTTCGCAAACGACCAGATTTTATTCTATCTCACCACGCTTGGCGACGCCGAAAAACTCAGGTCTATGGAAACGGATTTCGGTATATTGCCATACCCAAAGAAGACGGCGGAACAGAAGATGTACAAAACCTCCTCGCGCGACCAGCACACGATGTTCGGAATACCCGTAGATGTGAAAGACGACGCTTTTGCGGGGCTTGTAACCGAGGCGCTGTGCGTGGCGAGCAATAAAATCGTCATCCCGACTTATTACGAAATAGCCTTGAAGAGCAAGTACGCGCGCGACGATGAATCCCAGGAAATGCTCGACATCATCCGCCAGGGATTGAATTTCGATTTCGGGATAGTCTTCGCGGCGCAAACCGATTCCGCCGGATGGATGATCCGTGCGAGCGTAAATGAATCCACGTTCAAGTTCGCTTCCACATACGAAAAAAACATAACGAAATACGAAAAGGCCTTAGACAAGTTTTTAGCCGCCTTCGATGATTGAAAAGGATCGGGATTCTATGGATAACAGGGATGTACTCGAAAAAATACGGAAAAACATAGCATTGGCTGTGAAGTTTCCGGAAGAAATCATCGACAACATATTGATATGCCTTTGCAACGCGGGCCATGTGCTAATCGAGGACATGCCCGGAACGGGCAAGACCAGTCTCGCAAAAGCGGTCGCCGGTTCCATTGGCGTATCCTTTAAAAGAATCCAGTGCGTGCCCGACATATTGCCTTCGGACATCACGGGAATAAATTATTTCAACCAAAAGGAAAACGAATTTGTTTTCAGGCGCGGCCCGATATTTGCCAACATAATTTTGGCCGACGAAATAAACAGGGCCTCCCCGCGCTCCCAAGCGGCGCTGCTCGAATGCATGGAGGAGCGGCAGGTGACAGTAGACAACAAGACATATGCCTTGGAGCCGCCTTTTATGGTTATCGCCACACAGAACCCAATCGAAACCCGCGGCACATTCCCGCTCCCCGAAGCGCAGATAGACAGGTTCATGATGCGGCTTTCCTTGGGATACCCCGAAACCGAAACCGAAAGCGAAATAATAAAAATGAACATAGACAAAATCCCGGTGAAGGAGCTTTTGCCGGTTGCCGGAGCGGAAGACATTTTGGCCATACGAAAAAATTTGGAAAATATAACGCTTAGCGCCCCGGTGCTCGATTATATCGTCGAAATCGTCCGCGCCACAAGGCGGGATGGAGCCGTGGCGGTGGGAGCGAGCCCCCGGGCGGGCATCGCGTTCGCGAAGGCCGTTCGGGCGAGGGCGATGATAAAAAACAGGGACTATGTGACTCCCGACGACGTGAAAGCGCTCGCCATTCCCGTGTTAGCCCACAGGCTGGTCGCGGATTCGCCCGAAACCGCCGTTTACGCAATTGCGAATATCATAAAAAAATTACCGGCTCCGGTGGACAAATTGGAGTGATGTCTCATGGTCATATTTATCGCTTTTGGAATAATCGCGATGGTGATTTTTTTGCAAAGGCTCATCTACATAAAATATGCCTTTTATAATTTGAGCTTCAGCTATTCTTTTTCCCGAACAGAAGCAAGCGAAGGCGACATATTCTATATCACCGAAGTGGTGGAAAACAAAAAATATCTTCCGCTGCCGGCGGTCTCGACGATTTTGGAAGTGGGGGATGGCCTCGCTTTCGCCGACGGCGAGAAAAACACCATAGGGCAAAAAAGCGTGTTTTGTTTTTACACGGTGGGCATATACAAAAAAATCACCCGCACCTGGCGGATAAAAGCCACCTCGCGCGGGCGCTTTGACATGAAAGCCATAACCGTGAATGTGCGCGACATTTTCGGGCTTGTGAAAATAACGAAGGATTTCGAATGCGAAGCGAACGTTTTGGTTTTGCCCTCTGCGTATAACATCGAGTCCCGCTTTTTTTCCTTGAATTTGACCGGTGGCACAAGAGCGGTTCCCGCCGGATATTTTTCAAACCCGTTCGAAATCCGCAAGATCGCTCCCTACACATATTCGGAGCCCTTGAACAAAATAAACTGGAAGGCGAGCGCCAAAATGCAAAACCTGACGGTGAATGAGGAGCAGCCGGCAGTTTATGAACGGACATATGTGATTTTGGACGTGTCCGAAAAATATCATCTCGAAAAAAACATAAAATTATGCGCGACGCTAAAAAAAATCCTGCCGGAAGAAAACGAAATTTCTTTTTTTTCCAACGGCCGCTTGCCTGACGGATATTTCAACCCGCTGGTAAAATTCACCGAAAGCGGCGGAAGCAAATACATAGAAAGCCACGAGTTTCTTTTGGATGCCCACGAAAAAAATTTCAAGCGGCTGCTTGCGGAAATATCGGATTTCGGCGATGATGCGGGGATTGCAATCGAAGAATTGGCCAAACGGGCAAAAAAAAACATATTTTGCGGTTTGGTGATTATTGCGAAAGGCGGGAAGCTGTATGACCAAAAGTCCGGGCAGACAATATACGCGTAACCTATTTACGGTGTTGCCGATCACTTTTATGTTCATGCCGATTTTTTACGCATTTTTGGGGTATCACCCCGATATGCCCGTGCTATACCCTGTTTTGGCATATATTTGGCATGCGCTGTTCGTGTTTTTGGGCGCGACGCTCGCTTTCGTTTTCAAGAAATACAAATATTTGGCCTATCTTTTGATTTTGGTGGTCGCATTTTTATGCCGGGACGTAATTTCTCTTCCCTGGCTCAATATCCAAAAAGCCACGATTTATTCGTTCGAAGGCGGGGAAATGTTGGTATATATGGCGCTCGAAGCCGGGGAACTGACATACTTCGCGTATATGCTTTTTGTTTCGACTTTTATTTCGGGTATTTTCGGGGTGTTTTATTCAAAAAAACAGCCGCTCGAATTTATCGGCAAAAGCAACACATTTTTGTTTTGCAATATTTTCGCCATAAGCGCGCTTTACTATATGGTCAGCGGAATTTTGGAAACCTACAAATATTCGGGAGTTGTTTTCGCGGCATATATGACGGGATTTGCCGTAAGTTATTTCATCGTGCGAAATTTCGCATATATAGACCGCGAAATCGGCGTTTACGGCGAAACCGGAGCCTACAGCGTTTCGGGCGCAAAACGGGTGTACCCTTATTATTTTTCGGTTTTGAGTTTTGTCACCATCCTGCCCGTTTTTGCCGGCATTTTTTTGATACCTTTGTTGATCAATTCGTTCGGGTCTGCGATAAGATTTGCAATGGGCAAAGTTTTGTCCGCGCTTTTGAAAACAAAAGGCGAGGGCCAGGGAGAAGAAGCGCCGGTTTTTGATTTTCAGCCGATCGAATATACTATTCCGGAATTTCGGGATTCAAGCGACAAAATGTTCGTTTACTACATATTGGTCGCGGTGTTTTTTGCAATAATCCTGACGCTGATCGTCGTTTTCAGGAAAAAAATAATATCCGGCATAAAAAACATCATATTGCTGTTGAAATCAAAAATGAGATTGGAAAATCATGATGCGGTTTTTGTTATAAACGAAGAAATCATAACAAAAGCAAAAAAAGAAAAAAAGGCGAAATCTTCATATAAAAATTATTTGAAAAAGGCGAAAAAAATAAAAGATTTGCGCGAAGCGTTCTTGTTTAGTTACAGTTACATTTTTTGGAACACGATAAAAAAAGACGAAGAACTAAACATCGGCGCGACTCCGAACGAACTCGCGGAAAAATACGAGAGCACCTCCGGCCCGGCGGAGCTGTATCAAAACATAAAATATGGGCAAAAGCCCGCAGATAACCGGGAAATATTAAAAGGGATGACCGTCGCGGCGGAATCGTTCATGCAAAAGTTTTTGTGAGAGGGCGCTGCGGTTTGTGTCGGTATCAAAAGAATACATAGATAAATGGGCAAATCGTTGTATCGACAATTTCAGCGATTTATCCGAACATATCACCGATATGTGCGAATGATCTTTGATGTTATTGTGTAAAGGGTTGGTGTTTATGCTGCTATCGACTATGCAAAATATAAAAATTTCGGCGGGGACGGAACTTCTTTTCGCCCTCGATAAATTGGATATATACGAAGGCGACATTGTCGGGGTTGTGGGCAAAAACGGAAGCGGCAAGACCACTTTGCTCAACATGATCGCAGGTTCGGCCGAACCCGATTTGGGGTATGTCAAAAATTTTTGCGAATTGTCATATTTCAGGCAGTTCAACGAAAACGGCGAAAACAATCTGAGCGGGGGCGAAATCACTAAAATTTATTTGTCGGATGCGATCGAAAAAAACGCGCCGCTGCTGCTTTTGGACGAGCCAACCTCGAACCTCGACATATCCTCCACGAATTTGCTGGAAAAACAAATCAAAAATTACAACGGAGCCGTTGTTCTCATTTCCCATGACAGGAGGTTATTGGAAAACACCTGCACAAAAATCGTGAACATCGACAAAGACGCCAAAACAGCGGCGGTTTATGAATGCGGTTACGCGGATTTTGTCGAACTCAAAGAAAAAGAATCCGAACGCGCAGAATTTTTGTACGAAGCATACAACAAAGAGCGCAGAAGGCTGACGGAATCCATACGCGAATCCAAGGCGCAGGTAAAATCCGCGAAAAAGGCGCCTTCGAGAATGGGAAATTCCGAAGCGCGCCTGCACAAGCGTAAAACCGGCGAACGGATGGAATCCGTGGAATCAAAAGCCAATGCCTTGAAAACCAGGCTGGAAAAACTGGAAGTCCATGAAAAGCCGAGAAAACAGCGCAAAATCGGAATAACGCTAAAAGACGCGGAAACTCGCTACAAAGGCAGATATATTATCGAGTGCGAAAATTTGAACGTGGCGTTTGGCGAAAGGATTTTGCTTGAAAACGTTTCGTTTCGGCTGAAAACCGGCAGCAAAGCGGTTCTGGTCGGGGATAACGGAAGCGGAAAAACCACTCTTGTAAAAAAGATTTTGGACGAAGGGTGCGAAAACATAAAATCGAACGCAAAAAAAATCGCATATTACGAGCAAGGGCTCGAAATTTTAGAATCTTCAAAAACGATCTTGGAAAACGTGATGCTCGAAAGCGCGTTCACCGAACTCGAAGCACGAAATATCCTCGGCAGACTCGGCATACGCGAAGACAACGTGCACAAAAAGGTTGAATATATCAGCGGTGGGGAAAAAGTCAAAGTGTGTTTCGCCAAAATATTCACCGAAGGAGCGGATTTAGCCATACTGGACGAACCCACAAATTACCTCGATATCGAAACTTCGCAAGCGCTCGAGGATATTATAAACGAATACGACGGGACTGTTTTGGCGATTTCGCACGACAGGAGTTTCGCGGAAAACATAAGCGACTGCGTGATAGAAATCGACGCGAAACATAAAAGCATAAAATATTTCGACGATAAATATCGAATGAGCGACTGAGCGTTCAAATGCAATCGCCCGCCTCCATGACGCGCTGCATATCGTATATCCCGATTATGGTTTTTCCGGGCGGGACTACCAGAAGACGCTCGTCGTCCCATTCTCCGTCGATCAAAGCTTTGAGCAGCGATATATCGCCTTCGACCGTTTTTAGTTCTTTGCCCGCGTTTTTTATTTCGTTCGAATAATTTTCATAAGCGCTTGAATATTCATATCCGTCGATTTTTATATACACGGCTTCATCGGTTTCTATGCCGGGGTTCATGGTCTCCCATATATATTCGGCGTTTTCTTCTCCGTATTTTTCGACATAGCCCATGTATTCGGCTGTGGTTTTGTACAGGGCAAGCTGATTTGGTTCATTTTGGGTTTGCCGGAAACAATGGCAGCGTTCGTAATAGCCCGTGCTGCTCCAGCGCGCGCTCAATATGCCGCCGAAAGAGGCGAGGAACTTGTCTTTGCTTCCCATGAATATCGTGCAGCAATCGTGCGCCCTCGGTATGACCATCGGAACCGGGCATGAAAGCCCGGTAACCGAATTTCCGCAAAGCCCGTAACCGAGCAGCACCGCATCGTAGCTGCGCCCGGATTCGTTTGTGCTTTTGTCTATTATGCCCTTTATGATGTTTTTAAGCTTTTCCGGTTCATTGTGCGTCAGCATGGGGACAAATTCGAGATCGACGATATGCGGGGATTTCGAGGCGAGATCGCAGGCGATCCGGGCAAATACGTCACAGCATATAAATTTTATCATCATAAATATTTACTTCCTTAAAAATTTTGTTTTTTTGACTTTATCGAAAATTTCATGTCCGTTATTTCTGTACCTGTTTTGCCACGATGCTGCCGCCGCAATATTTTTCGCGCAGTTTCGGTTTTTCGATTTTGCCGGTGGCGTTTCTGGGCACTTTGTCGAATATGATCTTGTGCGGGCGCTTGTACCTGGGCAGTTGTTCGCAAAACTGCGCGATTTCTTGTTCGCCGCATTCGGTTCCGGATTTTGTTTCGACGATCGCCGCCGCGATTTCGCCAAGCCTGTCGTGCGCGAGCCCGATGACCGCCACGTCCTTGATTTTTCCGTGTCCGCGCAAAAAGTCCTCTATCTGCACGGGATATATGTTTTCCCCGCCTGTTATGATCACGTCTTTTTTCCTGTCCACAAGATATATGAAACCGTCTTCGTCTTCTTTTGCCATGTCGCCCGTGTAGAGCCAGCCCTCTTTTAAGGTATCCGAAGTTGCCTTCGGGTCGTTGTAGTAGCATTTCATCACGCTTTCGCCGCGCAAAATGAGTTCTCCCACTTCGCCTCTTTTGACCGGAATTCCGTTTTCGCCCACTATTTTTGTTTCCCAGCTATAGCCCGCTATGCCGATCGCTCCGACTTTATTTATGTTGTCCACTCCAAGATGCACCGCTCCCGGGCCGCTCGATTCGGATAGCCCGTAGTTTGTGTCGTACTGATGGTTTGGGAAATGTTTCATCCATCGCAAAATCAGGCTGGGCGGGACCGGCTGCGCCCCGATATGCATCAACCTCCAATTGGAAAGGTCGTAGTCGGCCAAATTTATCTCACCTCTGTCCACTGCATCCAATATATCTTGCGCCCAAGGGACAAGCAACCAGACAATGCTGGCTTTTTCCGCGGCGGCGGCTTCGATTATCCACTTTGGCTTGATGCCGCGCAGCAAAATGCCTTTGCCCCCCACCAAAAAACTTCCGAACCAATGCATTTTCGCGCCCGTGTGGTATAGCGGCGGTATGCACAAAAATATGTCCTTTTTGGTTTGGCCGTGGTGGTTCTGTTCCACTTTGCAAGCGGTGACAAGGCTCAAATGCGAATGGAGTATCGCTTTTGGGAACCCGGTTGTGCCCGAAGAGAAATATATCGCGGCATCGTCTTTGTCATTCAGGGAAAACGAAATTTCGGGTGCGGTTTCGGGGCAGTTTTGCGTGAGTTTTTTATAGCTCTCGGCAAATTTTGGGCAGGGTTCGCCGTTGCTTTCCACGAAAATCAAGGATTTTATCATTGGAATCTCGTTTTTAACCGAATCGATCCTTTCGACAAATTCGGGGCCGAACAGCAAATGCGAAACATCGGCGAGCCCGAGGCAATATTTTATTTCTTCCGCTGTATACCGGAAGTTGAGCGGGACTGCAAGCGCGCCCGATTTCAAAACGCCGAAATATACGGGCAGCCATTCTATGCAGTTCATAAGCAAAATACCGACTTTGTCGCCCTTTGCCACTCCGCGCCCGATTAAAAGGTTTGCGAGCCGATTGGCTTTATCGTCGAATTCGCGCCAGGAAATTTCTTTTTTGTATTTGTTTTTGTGCGCCGTTTCGACAAGCTGGTATTCCTTCCATTCTTTCCCGTTTTTTCCGTGGGGTTCGGGAAGTTTCTCGAATTCGGGATTTATTTCGACAAGGCAAATTTCATTTCCGTATATATCTGCGTTTTTTGCGAGAATTTCCGTGATGGGCATTTTTTATCTCCTGTCTATCAAATCTTGATTTTTATCATAGCATGAAAAACATTCGTCTACATGTTCTTTTTTCGGGGCTTTGGTCAATATGCTGACAAGAGGCACGATGATAAAACCCATAAGCATCGAAAATGCGCCCGCGTTTATCGGGGATTGCAAAATCTGCGGGAAATAGTCAACGAATATTTCATGGGCAAACAAGTTGAGCGCCACGTTAGTTGTCATAAAAACCACGCTGAAAGCGAAATTGCACCATATTGCGGCCTTGGTGACCTTTTTCCAGAACAGCCCGAACAAAAACGGGGCGAGGAAAGAACCGGCCAACGCTCCCCACGAAATCCCCATGAGCTGAGCTATCCATATGACGCTTCCTTTGCTTTGATATTGGAAAATCGCTATTGCCGCCGATATTGCGATAAAAACCACGATCAGCGAGCGGATGATCACGACCTGCTTTTTATCGTCCATTTTTTTTACCACGTGCCCCTTCAAAAAGTCGAGAGTGAGAGTCGACGACGAGGCTATGACCAATGAAGACAGCGTGGAAATCGAGGCCGCCAAAACCAGCATCAAAACAAGCCCTATCAAAATGTCCGGGAATTTTTCGAGCATCTTGGGTATGACGGAATCGAAGATCACCGCTCCCGTTTCCGGATTTTTTTCCACCACGTCGCCGTACAGCCGCCCGAAGCTGCCCAAGAAGTAGCAGCCTCCCGCCACCACCACGGCGAACACCGTCGAAATTATCGCGCCTTTTGAAATCATTTTCTCGGATTTTATGGCGTAGAATTTGGACACCATCTGCGGCAGCCCCCAAGTCCCAAGCGAGGTGAGCAGCACCACACCCAAAAGATCCAATGGCTTCGGGCCGAAAATCGACGAAAACGATCCCGCGGCAACCCCTGTATCCTCGACTTTCGACATGGAGCCGAGCGCTTCCCAAAGCCCTCCGTTGCTGTTTAGCACCGCCGCGATCACGGCCACGATGCCAACAAGCATGATCACGCCCTGTATGAAATCATTTACTGCCGTGGCGAAATACCCTCCCGCCACCACATATATCGCGGTGAGCACCGCCATGCCGATGACGCAGTATTCAAAAGTGATTCCCGCTTCGCCGAATGCCATTGAAAAAAGGCGCGAAAGCCCGTTGTAGAGCGATGCCGTGTAGGGGATCAAAAACACAAATACGATGATCGCCGCCCCTATTTTAAGCGCTTCGGAATTAAACCTCTTGCCGAAAAATTCGGGCATCGTCGCGCTATGGAGATGGTTCGTCATGATTCGCGTGCGCCGTCCGAGTATTATCCAGGGCAGAAGCGAACCGATGAACGCATTGCCAAGCCCGATCCAGGTGGCCGCAGTCCCAAACCTCCAGCCGAACTGCCCCGCATAGCCAACGAAGATGACCGCTGAAAAATACGAGGTGCCGTAGGCGAAAGCCGTCAGCCAAGGGCCGACTTCGCGCCCGCCCAAAACAAATCCGCTTACGCTCGAGGCCTTTTTTCTAAAATAGATCCCGACAAATACCGTCGCCGCGAAAAAAATCAAAAGCATGATAATCTTGATTGCCATTTTGAAATACACCTTCCCTTTTTTGAAAAAAATATTAAAATAAAAACGCCCCCGGATTTACATAAATCCGAGGGCGGCTATTTTTAAAAGATATAACCGCGGTACCACCTCAATTTTCGCGCAAAATGCGCGCTCTGCATGGGTACAAGCATACCCACAACGCTATAACGGGCATTTCCCGTCGCCTCCTACCTACATTCCGGCCCAAAACAGGCCCAAACATCATCAGGGCGCAACTCCCGGGATGTATTCGCCGCACAAAACCCGCCGGCTCGCACCAAACGCCGGCTCTCTGGTGGGTTGCAAATGACAGTTACTTCTTCCCGATCATCGCTTTTGCTAATTCGAGGTGAATTATAACATATATTTTTGCGTTTGTCAAGGGTTTTTCTGAAATTTTTGAAAAAAATAAAACTTTTTATTTGGCAAAGCGAAAAATAACCGCCCTGCCCCATATTTTGCCGCGTCAGAGCCTCTTTTCGATTTCCTTTTTTTCTTTTGCGTATTTCGGATTGCCCAAAAGGGCGAACATATTGATTTTGTACGCTTCCACGCCGGGTTGATTGAATGGATTGACAGAAAGTATATATCCGGAAAACGCGCACGCGAGTTCGAAGAAATAGACCAATTCGCCGAATGCTTTTTCGTCCCTTTTGTCAATGTCTATCACTATGCTCGGCGTTCCGCCGTCGGCATGCGCGATGATTGTGCCCAGCATCGCTTTGTTGTTCACTGCGTCTAAATCCATTCCGTCCAAATAATCCAATCCATCGATTTTCGCGCTGTCCTGAGGTATCGTGAATTTGCTTTGGGATTCCTTGATGTTTATCACCGTCTCGAACATGATCCTCGAACCGTCCTGGATAAATTGTCCGAGCGAATGCAAATCGGTTGAAAATGTGACTGAGGCGGGGAAAAGTCCTTTTTTGTCTTTGCCTTCGCTCTCGCCGAACAGTTGTTTCCACCATTCGCCCATCATGACGAAAGCGGGTTCGTAGGAAACCATTATTTCGACGCTTTTGCCTTTTTCATAAAACAGGTTGCGGAGCATGGCATATTTCATGCAGTCGTTGGTTTCGCTGAAATTATAGAAATTTTCGCGCGCTTTGGCTGCGCCTTCCATGATGGCGGCTATATCGATTCCGGCGACGGCGATGGGCAGAAGGCCTACAGCCGTCAGAACCGAATACCTGCCCCCGATATCGTCGGGGACGACAAATGTCTCATAGCCGTTTTTTTCCGCCAAAGCCCGCAGCGCGCTTTTTTTCGGATTTTTGTCGGTGATCGCAAATATCCTATCTTTCGCTCCTTCGCAATATTTTTGTTCCAATAAACCTCTCAAAGCCCTGAAAGCGATTGCGGGTTCCGTCGTGGTGCCCGATTTTGAAATGACGATGACGGAAAAATCCCGATTTTCGCAAATCGAAACCACTTCGTTGAAGTAGTCGGAACTGATCGAATTTCCGAGAAAGTGTATATCCGGCGCAGATTTTTTGAGATTGTTGTAAAGCGGGGATTTTATAAAGTCGATGGCAGCTTTCGCTCCGAGGTATGAGCCGCCGATTCCGACAACTATCACGACGTCGGAATTCGCCCTGATTTTTTCCGATGCGGCCAATATCCTCGAAAATTCGGTTTTGTCGTAGTTTTCAGGCAAATCCGCCCAGCCGAGCATTTCGCCGCCTTCTCCTGATTTGTCTTTGATTTTGCCGAAGGCAATTCTTGCCTTTTCTTCTATTTCTTTTAGATTTTGCTTGTCATATTCGCTGAAAAAACCGCTCAGATACTTTTCGTTTAATTTTATTGCCATTTTAAACCGCCCCTTTTTTTATTTTGTTTTTCGTTAATTATACCATAATTTTAAATTGCAAACAAGCGTTTTTTTGCAAAATTTAAAATACTATTTTTTTTACGAATTTTGCAATTTTAAAATATCGGCGAAATTTTCATTTATCTGGTTTTGGGGGAAACTAACGCTTTTCAGGGTTTGCGCCAAAATTTCATAATTTAGTTTTTCGAATTCGTCTTTTTTGGTACAGGAAAAAATTCCGCCAATTTCCAATCCGCCACTGGAATCGCTAATCCCATTATCCGGTGTTTCCCGCTTTCTTGGTATCCAGACGATATTGCCCTTGTGCCACAATATCGTATAGATTGCCTCATTATCGTTTAGCGTGTTGTCTTTTTTTAGAGTCAGCATATCCCAATTTTTGAAATTTTTGCGATATTTTTCGATTATTCTTGCAAGTATGTCTATTCTTTTTTCCAAAACCCCACTTCCGCAAATAAAAATATTTCCAGCAGGATAATCGACATATCCGAGGTTTTCATTGATTTTGACAACAGGATAATCTTCTATCGGCAAAGCATCGAAAACAAATTGACTATGCGAACGATCGATAGAAGCGGCTCCGCCGCGACACATATTCCTCCATCCCCTCGTCCCGCCATGATTTTCGATCCATTCCGATGTTTTTTTCAAATCGATGAGGTCGAAGACGTTTTGTTCAATAATTTCGCTTTGTTTCAAGAGCATGCCGTGATAGCGGAAAATCGGCTTCTTATTGGCAAGCATTGTCAGATCGTAGTCATTAAAAGTGCAAATAAACGCACGATCATTTGACAAGTTTTCTGCCAATGAAGGCAATGCAAATCTTTCCTCTCGTTTTGGGTTGTACAATCCAATTAATTTTAATCCTGCTTTTTCGAACGTGCTTTTTTCGATTCCCTCATCTGGGTCGTAGGTTATAATTTTTTTGCCTAAAAATTTATTCCATTTTGATTTTAAATTGCGCATTTATTTTCGCCTCCCGTAAATTCCAATTAATTTTTGCGAAATGCTTGTAAATTTATTTTTGTTATGGTATTATAATAGCATATTATTCATAAAAATAAAACGGTTTTTTGCGAAATTTAAAAATACGCCTTTATGTGAAACAATTCGCAAATGCGAAACCGAAATTTATCGATTTCAAATTGGGAGATGAAAAAATGGAACATACCATAATTTTATCTGAAATAATAGATGCAAAAATGAAAGAAATAAAAATGAACCAAAAACAACTCGCTGACAGAATAGCCGAACTCGGCGTAGAAATCGAAAACTCTACAATCAGCAAAATAAAAAATTTCAAAAAAAACCTGGAACAAGAACAGCATGATTTGGAATTGGGGATAATACAAAATACGATTTATTCCGGATACAGCCCCAAGTGGGTTCATGTCGCCGCTATTTGCCAAGTATTGGGGATAAAAGAATTGCCGGGCATAGAAACCGATAATCTAATCAAAATTCAAGAGCCGACAAAAAAAAACGCCGATCTTGTCACAAATCCGAAAAACAAAGCGTTCTGGGGCTATTTGAACAAAAAATTCGATTTTTTCTTCCTTGGCACCGTATCCAAAAAACGTGAGCTCATAAAAGGCACGATGGAATTGTCCGAAAAAGGCGACGACTGCCAAGTCGAAATAATCATCAAAAACACCAAAGAAAATGACACGGCATTCGAAAAAAAATATACCGGGAAAATGATCATATCCAAAACACAAAATGCCTGTTACTGTACCGTAATGAACGCGCAGCTTGCGGAGATATGCAATATTGTATTTTATCACCACGAATACAGTTCCGATAAAAACGGTTTGCAGGCGAGATTGGGGGTGGCCACCACAGTCAGCGCGGGCGACGCGAAAAGGCCGACATGCCACAGGGTGCTGATTTGCAAAAAAGGCAAAATCGACACGGACGAAAAAAAGAAATTTATAAACTCGCAGCTGAGGATGAACAGATCGGAGGTTATGATTTCGGAAGAAAATTTTGATAAAATCGCGAATGAAGAAGGTTTTGCCGATATAATGAAAATAATAAAGACCAAGGCATACCCGGCAAAACCGTATTATATAATTCAGGACAGCGATATTTTGGGGATTGAAAACTACGATTCCGGAATAAGTCGCCACAAATGCATAGAAACGCTTTCTTTGCTGAAAAACGAATCGGTAGCCCACCGAAACAACAAAATCGGCAAAACAGCGGACAGGATCATCTATGACTACTTGTTTCAAAAATAAAGAAAAAAACGGCTGCGGGAGCAGCCGTTTTCACTTTTGCCGATTCTATCGCCCTTCGCCAAGCGCGTCGATGACCGCAATGGCGTTTTCCACGGGGGTTTCGGGTTGGAAAGGTTTGGCGGGGGCGAGTATATATCCTCCGTTTACGCCCATTTCTTTTTTCAATCGGGCGATATGCTCTTTTATTTTTTCGGGTTCCCAGAAAGGTATCACGCTTTGGCTCCCCAACGTCCCCCAAAAACCAATCTTGTCTCCGAACTCTTTTTTCAGCTTGAAGGGATCCATTCCGTAGGCTTCGGGTTGGACGCTTTCATGCATATCGAGGCCTATTTCGATTAAATCGGGATATATGTCGTATATGCTTCCGCAGCTGTGGCTTATCGCATATTTATTTTGCGCATGAACTTTTTCGTACACTTTTTTCCAAGCGGGCTTGATGAATTTTCGCCATTTTTCCGGCCCTATCAATATGCCTTGCTGCGATCCCCAATCGTCGCCGAACAAAAATGCGTCGGCTTCCACGTCTTCGCAGTATTCCACCATCTGCACGTACAAATCGGTGATTTTATCAACAAGTTCCGCGTAAAAATTTTCTTCGGCCGCTACGTCGCACATCGTATCCTCAAAACCCCTGATGCGCCAAGTCTGTTCGAATATGCCCCAACCCATGTTGATCACCCTGAAAAGATGCGGTTTTTGTTCGTTTAATTCTTTTGCCCGTTTTTTCAAATTGTTTTTTTCGGCGTCGCCGATAAAATCGCCGATAGTCGGAAATGTGCAACCCTTGAAAGACGCTTCGGGCAACACGGGAGTTTCGAGGTGCCAAGGCAATTTCCCGGTGTACCAGATGGAACCGAAAACGTCGCGCGCATAATGGGGTTTGCCTTCAATCGGCTTTTCGCCGGTCGTGCTTATCCCGAAAGGCGAATGCAAAAATTGCCGCGTTTTTCCGAACCAGTTCGTTCCGTAATGCTTGTTGACTTTTTCCTGCAGCACGGGGCAGTCAAAGCCGATCGTGTACGGGACGATATTTTCCGGGTTTCCCTTGTGCTCCATGGTGTTTAACATGATTTCCCGCTCGTTCATAAAGAAAATCTCCTTTTGTTATAAATATAATTCAAGTTTTTTCCGCTATATATTCGGTTTTTATAAAAGCCGCCGCCAAGGCTGTGTTTGCGCCGTCCTCGTCGTATATCGGCTTGGCCCTCATCAGATATTTTCCGTATTGCCCGTTTGTGTCTTTCAGCCTTATTACGTATGGGCTGTCAGCTATTTCGCGCCTCCTTATGTTCCCGCAATTTGTCACTTCTTCATACAGGGAAAAATCATCGGGATGTATCAGATTTTCAAAATTGTTTTGGTCGGCTTCGCCGCAGCCAAGCTGCGACTGCCCGTTTTCGCTCATGTAGAAGCAGTTTTGGCTGTAGTCGTAGCAAACCGAAAAAGCGGGGCTCAATTCGAAAATCAACTCCAGCTGCGCGGTCATTATCCGCATTTTTTCCGCAAATTCGCTTAATTCTTTGTCGTGGCTATCGTACAGATCATTTGAATTTTTTATCGCGGCGCTCAAAGTTTTTCTCTTCCTCGTGCCGTAAAAATACAAAGATGCGAAAATTACCAAAAGCATCGAAACTACGCATATGGAAACCAGTTCGATATTTTGTCTTGTGATTATTTCCATGAGTCCCTCCTTTGTGCGCGGTTCAAACAAATTTAATTTAATTATATCACAAAAAATTTAATTATTGTTGATATTTTGAAACATTTTAATGGTAAAATGTAAATTATGAAAAAATTTAATTAAATAATTTGGAGGTATTTGCATTATGTCATTCAAAATCGCATTTATCGGGGCGGGCAGCATAGGCTTCACGAGGACTCTCATGTGCGATCTGCTTTCGGTTCCCGAATTCAAGGACAGCGAGGTTTCGTTCATCGACATAAACCAAAACAACCTGGACATGGTTTCTGCCCTTTGCCAAAAGGACATCGAAGCAAACGGGCTGAACATCAAAATCCACTCGACCTTGAACCGGAGGGAAGGCTTGGAAGGCGCGAAATACGTCATAAGCTGCGTTCGGATAGGTGGGCTCGAAGCTTTCGAAACGGATATAAACATCCCGCTCAAATACGGGGTTGACCAGTGCGTGGGCGACACTTTGTGCGCCGGCGGGATCATGTACGGGCAACGCGGCGTCAACGCCACCCTGGATTTTTGCAAGGACATACGGGAAGTGTGCGAGGACAAAGCCTTGTTTTTGAATTACGCCAACCCCAATGCCATGATGACTTGGGCGGCGAACCATTATGGCAAAGTCAACACCATCGGGCTGTGCCACGGGGTTCAGGGCGGTCACTGGCAAATAGCCGACGCGCTTGGGTTTAAGCAAAACGAAGTGGATATAGTCTGCGCGGGGATAAACCACCAAACCTGGTACATCCAGGTAAAACACGACGGAGAGGATTTAACCGGGAAAATCTTGGAAGCTTTCGAAAAGCATCCGGTCTATTCGAAAACCGAAAAAGTCAGGATAGACATAATGAAACGTTTCGGCTATTACTCGACTGAATCGAACGGGCATCTTTCGGAATATGTTGCGTGGTACAGAAAACGCCCGGACGAAATAAACGGATGGATAGATTTGAGCTCTTGGATAAACGGGGAAACCGGAGGATATTTGAGGGTTTGCACGGAGGGGCGCAATTGGTTTGAAAGCGATTTCCCGAACTGGCTCGCCGGAGAATCGAGAAAATACGACGGAACGCAGCGTTCCGCCGAACACGGTTCGAGAATAATCGAAGGATTGGAAACGGGCAGGGCGTACAGGGGGCATTTCAACGTGGTGAACAACGGCTGCATCACAAACCTCGATGACGATGCCATTGTCGAAGTGCCGGGATATGTGGACAAAAACGGCGTGAGCATACCTAAAGTGGGAAATTTGCCGCTGGGATGCGCGGCAGTTTGCGCGCAGAGCATAAACGTGCAGAGACTCGCCGTCGAAGCGGCGGTAAACGGCGACAGGGACTTGCTCATTCAGGCGATGATGCTCGACCCGCTGACCGGGGCCGTATGCAATACGCGCGAGATCGATCAAATGACCGACGAAATGCTCGTGGCCTGCGAGGAGTGGCTCCCGAGGTATGAAAAAGTCATAGCCGAAGCGAAAACAAGGCTGGAAAATCCCATAGTGAAAATCAACGACGGTTATATGGGGGCGGCGAGGCTGCACACCAAGAGCGTCGAAGAAATGGCGGCGGACAGGTCAAAAAAATAACAAAAATATGGAATTGTGGTTTTCGGAATATCACGCGAAAGGCGTAAAATATTCTATAAAAGTTGACAGGCAGATTTACAGCAAAAAAAGCGATTTCCAGAGGATAGACATTTTTTATTCCAAAGAAATGGGGAATATCCTGACATTGGACGGTTATTTGATGGTGACTGAAAAAGACGAATTTGTCTATCACGAAATGATAACCCACGTGGCGATGGCAGTCGGCTTGGATTCCATAAAAGACGTTTTGGTCATCGGGGCGGGCGACGGCGGTACGGTAAGGGAACTCGCGAAATACAGAACCATCGACCGCATCGACATGGTGGAAATCGACGAAGAAGTCGTTTCTGCCTGCGTCAAATATCTGCCCTCGACCGCAGGCAAATTAGACGACCCGAGGCTTGAAATATTTTATGAGGACGGGCTCAGATTCGTCAGGAAAAAAAAGGACGAATACGATCTTGTCATCATAGACTCCACCGACCCGTTCGGGCCGGGGGAAGGTTTGTTCACGAAAGAATTCTACGGCAACTGCCACAATGCGCTGAAAAAAACCGGAATACTCGTAAACCAGCACGAAAGCCCTTTTTTCGAAAACGACGCGAGAGCGGTCGCGAAAATAAGCAAAAGGATGAAAAGCGTCTTTCCGGTAAACATGGTTTATCAAGCGCACATACCCAGTTACCCGTCGGGGCACTGGCTGTTTGGATTCGCCGCAAAAAACCTGCACCCGCTCGAAGATTTGAAATCTGAAACTTGGAACGCCTTGGAAATAAAGACGGATTATTACAACACGGATTTGCACCGGGGGGCTTTCGCCTTGCCAAATTACGTAAAGGAGCTTCTGGAAAATGACGGCTGACCATTTTATCGGTTGTGCAGGAGAATACGAAAAAAGCGGCACCGTCATTTTCGGGGCGCCTTTTGACGGGACTGCCTCGTACCGCCCAGGGGCGAGGTTTGCCCCGGCTGCAATCAGAAACGAAAGCTATTCCATTGAAACATACAGCCCCTATCAAAACAAAGACTTGGCAGACTATAAGATTCACGATGGCGGGGACTTGAAACTTTGTTTTGGCAATGCAGGCAGGGTATTATGGCAAATACAGGAATTTGCGGGCAGGATACTTTCAGGGGGCAAACTGCCGGCGATGATAGGCGGAGAGCACCTCGTGACCCTCGGGGCGGTCAGGGCGGTTGTCGAAAAATATCCGGAAATGCGCATAATCCATTTTGACGCGCATGCCGATATGAGGGAAGATTATCTCGGAGAAAAATTGTCCCATGCGACTGTCATGCGGCGTTGCCACGATATTCTGGGAAATGGAAAAATATTCCAGTTCGGGATCAGAAGCGGAGAGCGCGGGGAGTTCGAATTTTCAAAAAAACACCAGTTCATAAACAAATTCGATTTTGGCGGGCTAAAACGGATCGTGGAAACAATCGGGGAAAAGCCCGTGTATTTCACACTCGACCTCGACGTTTTGGATCCCGCCGATTTTCCGGGGACGGGAACCCCCGAAGCCGGGGGGGTGAAATTCGGGGAACTTCTGGCGGCGGTATTCGAAGTGTCGAAACTCAATCTTGTCGGCTTAGACATGGTTGAACTTTCGCCGCCTTGCGATCTGAGCGGCAGGTCTGTCGCGCTTTCCTGCAAATTGATGCGCGAAATTTTATTGGCCATAGAACGATAAAAAGGGGGAAAAAATGGCGAAAACTATGATAATAGGGGCCGGGGGGGTAGCTTCGGTGATAATTCACAAATGCTGCCATAATTCCGAAGTGTTCGACGAGATAATGATTGCCAGCAGGACAGAAGCGAAATGCAGCCAATTGAAACAAAAACTCGAAAACACCACAAAAACAAAAATAACTGCGGCGGAAATAGATGCGGACGATACAGAAAAACTCATCGCCCTTATGAAAGAATACAAACCATATATGGTGATAAACGCGGCGCTTCCATACCAGGATTTGACAATAATGGACGCCTGCCTCGCTTCCGGGGCGCATTATTTGGATACGGCGAACTATGAACCCCGGGATATTGCGAAATTTGAGTACAAGTGGCAGTGGGCGTACCGCGAAAAATTTGAAAAAGCGGGGCTCACGGCGGTTCTGGGCTGCGGATTTGATCCCGGGGTGACGGGGGTATTTTCCGCTTATGCCCAAAAGCGCCATTTCGACGAAATCGAATACATAGACATATTGGACGCCAACGCGGGGGATCACGGTTATCCGTTTGCCACGAATTTCAACCCGGAAATAAACATAAGGGAGATAACGGCGAAAGGCAGTTATTGGGAGAACGGGGCATTCATCGAAACCGAAGCCTTAGAAATAAAAAAGTCATATAATTTCCCCGAAATCGGCGAAAAAGATATGTATCTTTTGCACCATGAAGAACTGGAATCGCTCGCACTGAATATAAAAGGCATCAAGAGGATAAGGTTTTTCATGACATTTTCCCCAAATTACCTAACGCACCTTAAAGTTTTGGAAAATGTGGGAATGACTTCGATAGAGCCGATCGAATTTGAAGGGCAAAAAATCATACCCCTGCAATTTTTGAAAGCGATATTGCCGGATCCCGCGTCGCTTGGCCCGAGGACAAAAGGGAAAACAAACATCGGATGCATATATAGGGGCAAAAAAGGCGGAATCCCCAAAAATTATTATCTTTACAATGTTTGCGATCATGAAAAATGCTATGTAGAAGTAGGTTCCCAGGCGATATCGTACACGACCGGAGTTCCCGCCATGATCGGGGCCATGATGGTGCATAACGGCAAATGGAAAAAGCCGGGGGTTTACAACGTGGAGGAATTCGACCCGGATCCGTTCATGGAAGCGTTGAACAAATGGGGGCTGCCGTGGAAAGAATGTTTTGAACCGGATTTGGTGGATTGATTTTATTCAAGAAAGAATTAAATTATATGAAAGAAATGATTTATGCAAAAATGCCCACTCCCGCATATGTGATTGACGAAAGCCAAATAATAAAAAACCTTGAAATTTTGGATTTTGTCCAAAGAAAAACCGGAGCCAAGATATTGCTGGCGCAAAAAGCGTTTTCGATGTATTCCCTTTATCCGCAAATCAAAAAATATTTATACGGAACCGCCGCGAGCGGGCTCTATGAAGCAAAATTAAGCAATGAAGAATTGGGCAGCGAAACGCATATTTTTTCGCCTGCATATATTGAAGGGGAATTTGACGAAATCGCGCAAATTTGCGATTATATAATATTCAATTCTTTTGGCCAGCTGGACAAATTCAAAGGCAGGACAAAAAATGCGCAGATCGGCCTCAGGATTAATCCCGAATATTCCGAAATAGAAAACGAGATTTATGATCCCTGCGCCGCAAATTCGCGCTTCGGGGCAAGACTTGAAAACATCATAGAAAACAGGCAAAAATTGAAATTGCTGGACGGTTTTCATTTTCACACGATGTGCGAACAGAATTCGGACGTTTTGTGGCGAACCCTTCAAGTGATCGATGAAGAATTCGGGGAATTTCTCAAACTAAAAAACATAAAATGGATAAATTTCGGCGGCGGGCAGCATATCACGCGAGAAGGCTACGACATGGAAACGCTGATCGAATCGATCATGTTCATAAAAGAAAAATACGGCCTGGAGGTATATATCGAACCCGGCGAAGCGGTGGTTTTGAATTCGGGTGTTTTGGTTTCGACGGTGCTTGACATAATTGACGGCGATGATCTGCCCTGCGCGATTTTGGACGCTTCGGCGGCTTGCCATATGCCCGATGTTTTGGAAATGCCATACAGGCCGGAAGTTTTAGGCGCGGGCAGGGAAGGGGAAAAAATTTACAATTGCCGGCTATGCGGCAACACCTGTTTTGCAGGGGACATAATCGGCGACTATTCCTTTGACGAAAAGCTGAAATCCGGCGACAAAATCATTTTTTTGGATATGGCGCATTACACAATGGTAAAAAACAATACATTCAACGGGGCAAAATTGCCTTCGATTGTGTTAATGGCGGCAGACGGCCAAATGAAAATAATCAAAGAATTCGGTTATGGGGACTTTAAAATGAGGCTTTCTTGATAAATGATTAAACGAAAAAAGCCCATTTTGGGCTTTTTCATTTGGATTCGCGGCATTTCGCAGCAATTATTTGTTATTTTCACCTAAGGTTTCCAATTTGGCATGGGTTTCGAAGGCGGCTCATTTGGTATGGGTTTGGTCAATTTGAGCAATTCGTCGCCCCAAGTGAGCCAGTGGCTACCGGTAGCGGTGAGCGAATAGCTCACGAAGAGCAGGACATCGATGTTTTTGTCCCTGAAAAAGTCGCCCAGCGCCAGCGTGTTCGTCGTCTTGTTGAAGTACCTCGGCTCGATGGAGTAGATATGCTCGAAATTGTCGACCAGAAACGGCAGGAACGCGTGCCCGTAGGAGTCCCTGACGACGGCGATGCTCCTGCCGTTGCCGATCTCGGAGCGTATGTGGCCCAGGACTATGTCGCCCCCCATGAAAATGTCGTACGATGCCGCGCCCTCCGGCGAGCGTTCGGGGCAAAAGAGTTTTCTCTGCTCCCCGCCTGTCATTTCCGCGCTCATGTACGCGGTCACCTCGGCTCTGTTTTTCGGCACGTAGTACTCGATGGTGTCGCTCGCATCCTTGAGGGATTCATATTGCGGGTATGCCGCCAAAGCCCTGTGCAAACTGCCCTGAAAGCCGCCGATGCTGCCGGTTTCCGCATATTCGCCCAACCTCGTCGGCTTTGCCCCCATGGCCTCCGCCAGCGCCTCGTAGGCGTAGTATGCGCCCAGCGCCGTCCAGTGGTGGTCCGTGTTGAAGTATATGTACTCGTCTTTGTGCTTCTCGTAACTGCGCTCCAGGTCTACGTACTGCGGGCCGTCGAGTTTCTCCCTCAGCAGGTCGAATGCGATGTACTGGTTGTTTTGTTCGCTTCTGTATTTGTCCGGCAGGTACAGCTGTGCGGCGCACGGCGGCAGTATCACGTATGTTTCCGGTTTTCCGCATTCCTCGTACAGTTTGTTCGCCGCGTTCGCGTATTCGTTTATATTCCTCAGCGAAATCGAATACGCTTCGGCGAGCCTGTCTTTCATTATCAATAGATTGTTTTTTGTTATCTGCGCTTCAGATTCTTCCTCGGGCGAATCTGTGTCATATGTCGCAATCGGAATCGGGATGGCGGGATTTGCGGGTGGGGCATCTGCTAAATAAATTTTATCGGTTTCGATGACTATCATATTTCTCGCGCCGTCCCATTCGACGCCGAAATCCAATGCTTCGCCAATGTCGCGCAGTTTGAAATAATTGCTGCCATCGATATTGTAGGCCACCAATTGCAATATTTTTTCTTCCATGCGAACTTCCGAAGAAGTGGGAACCGGCGTTTTTTCCGAAATCGCCTTGCCCTCCATTTCGCCTCCGACAGGCGAATAAGGCTGGCCGCGAATTAACGATATCGCATCATTTTCCTCATCCCAGCCGACATCGAATTGTTTTTCTGTGCCGTTTAGCGCATATGCCAAATCGCGCAATTTGAAATAGTTGCTTTCATTGATTTTGTAGGCTTCAAAAACCATTTCGGAGCCATCCACCACTACCCTTGAAGATATGGGCATTGCCACGAGGGTTTCGTCTGCCGAATTCGACGGATCGACGCCGAAGGCGACGGACGAAGGCAAAATTATCTGCGCAAAAATGACAAGCGCCAATGCAAACGGAAAAAATTTTTTGGTGTTTTTCATTTTTGTTTTCCTTTCCAAAAACAAATATTTTAATCTTTGGTCAATTTGAGCAATTCATGGCCCCAAGTGAGCCAGTGGCTACCGGTAGCGGTGAGCGAATAGCTCACGAAGAGCAGGACATCGATGTTTTTGTCCCTGAAAAAGTCGCCCAGCGCCAGCGTGTTCGTCGTCTTGTTGAAGTACCTCGGCTCGATGGAGTAGATATGCTCGAAATTGTCGACCAGAAACGGCAGGAACGCGTGCCCGTAGGAGTCCCTGACGACGGCGATGCTCCTGCCGTTGCCGATCTCGGAGCGTATGTGGCCCAGGACTATGTCGCCCCCCATGAAAATGTCGTACGATGCCGCGCCCTCCGGCGAGCGTTCGGGGCAAAAGAGTTTTCTCTGCTCCCCGCCTGTCATTTCCGCGCTCATGTACGCGGTCACCTCGGCTCTGTTTTTCGGCACGTAGTACTCGATGGTGTCGCTCGCATCCTTGAGGGATTCATATTGCGGGTATGCCGCCAAAGCCCTGTGCAAACTGCCCTGAAAGCCGCCGATGCTGCCGGTTTCCGCATATTCGCCCAACCTCGTCGGCTTTGCCCCCATGGCCTCCGCCAGCGCCTCGTAGGCGTAGTATGCGCCCAGCGCCGTCCAGTGGTGGTCCGTGTTGAAGTATATGTACTCGTCTTTGTGCTTCTCGTAACTGCGCTCCAGGTCTACGTACTGCGGGCCGTCGAGTTTCTCCCTCAGCAGGTCGAATGCGATGTACTGGTTGTTTTGTTCGCTTCTGTATTTGTCCGGCAGGTACAGCTGTGCGGCGCACGGCGGCAGTATCACGTATGTTTCCGGTTTTCCGCATTCCTCGTACAGTTTGTTCGCCGCGTTCGCGTATTCGTTTATATTCCTCAGCGAAATCGAATACGCTTCGGCGAGCCTGTCTTTCATTATCAATAGCCCGTTTTCGACTTGCGGTTCATAGTCATCTTCTTCGGATGCGGCGTTTTGCGGCGGTTCCGCAATTGGATCCGCATCTTCATTGCTTTCGTTTTTTCCCGGATTTGCGCCCGCCAAAAACAATATATCATCCTCCTGCGCGAAACCTTCGAAATAGTAAAGCGAACTTATTTGCCTTGAAATGCTTATATATTGGCTTCTAAACGGAAAATGGTCGTTTACGTAAGATTCAAATTGACCCGAAAAATTTCCGGAAAGGTAATTTTCAACGGAAATTGCCGGAAAATTTGCCAGCATCCTGTTTTCTGACTGGGAAAATGTTTGCTTGTCAAAAAAGATAAAAAGCATTCCCTGTATATAAATCTGCAACAAAAAAACCGCCACGATTATTGCGGATATTTTATTTGTTTTCATCGTGCCTGCCCGTTTTCCTTTCAGAACTTAAAATATAAAAATGGATTATATTCCTGGCCGGTCAATAATGCGGTGCATATATAAACGCATATGCCATTAAATGACAAATTTGCGATTAAATCGATAATTTCGGGAATTTTTTCCTTGAACGCTTTCTTTATAAAAACGAGCGCGTTTTTGAAAAGCGGCGTGGAAGCCATCGCGGCGAACAAAAAGAATATGGCATTGTTTCCAATTGATTGGGCCAGCACAAAATCCTGCGGATCGAATTCGGGCACGAACATGAATTTCAAAGCTGTGGCAAGCTCGCCGAAATCCGTGAAATAGAACAGGCACCATCCGACAAGCACGATGAACAAAGCGTAAATCCTCGAAACGACGGGAGAAACGAAATGGATTTTTTTAAAAAAATCCAATATGAATACCTTTTCGAGAATCAACACGATTCCATAAAATACTCCCCACAGCGCGAAATTCCAAGAAGCGCCGTGCCATATTCCCGTAAGCAGCCAAACGACCGCTATATTCCTGATTTGCAGGCGTTTGTTGCCCCCGAGGGGGATATACACATAATCCTTGAAAAAACTGCTCAAAGACATATGCCACCTGCGCCAAAAATTTGTAATTGAAGAAGCTGTGTACGGATAATCAAAATTTTCCCTGTAATCGAACCCCAACATTTTGCCGAGGCCTATCGCCATATCGGAATATCCCGAAAAATCAAAATATATTTGGATGGCAAACATGATCACGCCGTACCATACGCTCGCAGTCGAAGGCGCGCTTTTGCTGAAATTCAAAAATTGGTCGGCTATTTCCCCCGCATGGTTGGCTATGATTATTTTTTTGCTCAAACCTATCACGAAACGGGTGATCCCGATTTTGAATTTTTCGAAATTATGCTCCCTGTGCGCCAATTGCCCCGCAACATCGACGTATCTCAATATAGGACCGGCGATAAGTTGCGGGAACAAAGAAACAAAAAGCAAAAAGTCCATAAAAGAACGATTTACTTCCGCTTTTTCCCTATACACGTCGATCGTATACGACAATGTTTGGAATGTATAAAAAGATATGCCTATGGGCAAAGATATATTGGGCACGGGCAAATCCAAGGGACTAATTGCATTCAGGGTTTCTACAAGCAGCCCCGAATATTTGAAAACCAAAAGAAACCCAATATTTACGGCCAGCGATGAAATCATGGCATATTTGGCATATTTGGAATTTCTGTATTTGCCGATTATTTTTCCCATGTAAAAATCGGTGACGGAACTTATCACAAGAAGAACGACCCAAACGGGTTCTCCCCACGAGTAAAAAAACAAAGACAAAACAGTCAAGGCGATGTTTTTTGATTTTAACGAGGGCATCGCGTAATATATCAATAAAGCCAGAGGCAAAAATAAATATAAAAAGTTGAGACTTGAAAAAACCATAAATTCCTCTTTCATTACAGTTTCATCGCTGCTTTTTTATTTTACCACAGTATTGCGAGATAGTCAATATAATGCAAAAAAATAAAAAAAATTCACAATTTGTTTTTATTCGTTTTTTTCAAAAAAACTCTTGACATAACGCAAAAAATATCGTATATTAAATACATCGGAAAAATGATTTAAAAGGGCGCAATTATGCATATGGACACAATGCTTTTCATAATAGGGGCGGCGGGAGCCGGCCTTTCCGCCGTGGCTTTCATATATCTTTTCAGTTCGGCAAAAAAAAATAAAAAAATCAAGCAAAACGAAAGCGATTTGGACGAAATGGAAAATATGGAAAAAATAGGCGAGAAATTCGTTTCGACTGATTTAAACGAACCAAAATCCGCATTTTCTGAAAACGCGGTTTCCACCGAATACATACCTTGCGGCGATGAGGCGGAACCGAAAAACGCTTTTTCCCCGGAAACTCTCGAAGGATTGTATGTTATCGAAGAAACGATCTATTCCGGCCCGATGAGCAAGGTATTTTTGGGCCGCAGCTTGAAATTGAACAACAAATGCATAATCAAATTTGTCACCCATGAAATAGGGAATGTTTCGTATGAACACGAAAAGCTCAAAAACCTTTACCATACGGGTTTGCCGAAAATAATAGACATTTTGACCGACGAAAACGGGATTTATCTCGTGGAGAGCTACATAGAGGGAAAAAATCTCAGCGAAACGATAAAAGAAGCGGCAAACTCAAAAAAATCGTTTGCCCCGCAACTCGTATTGGATTGGGCGATACAGCTCTGCGACGTGTATTCGTATCTGCACAATTTGCCAGATTCGCCCATATACCATTTGGATATAAAACCCGAAAACATAATGGTGACTCACGGCCGTCTTGTTCCCATCGATTTCGGAATATCGAAGCGCGTAAACGACAAATCGAAAATCATCGCCGCCGTTTCGCCGAAGTATGCCGCGCCCGAACAATTCGGGAAAACTCCGAACCCTAAATACAAAAAAATCATCGATCTGCGTTTTGGCCAATTGCCCGCAGAAGCCGCAAATTGGGAACCGGATGCGAGAACCGACATTTTCAGCATCGGAGCGGTGTTGTTCGAGCTGGCGACAGGCGAAATCCCCACTGTGCGCAACCTGCAAAAAGCAAAAGAAGCAGTTTCGGATGGTTTTGCCGAAACCATTTTGAAATGCATAAAAACAAACCCAAAAGAACGTTACCGGACAATAGACGAAATTTCGGCAGACCTGCAAAAATTGGGGAACGAAAAAATAAAAACGCAAAAAAGCGTCTTTTTGAGAAGGATTACGGCAGCGATGGCAGCGGCTTTTTTCATCTTGTCGGGAAGCAGTTTCGCTTACGGAGGATATGTATACAATCGGGAAGCGGTTTCGGTGATCGTCGCCATGCCGCAGCATATCACCATGAGTTTGCAACAGACAAGCGAGCTTAAAATAGAAAAACAAACGCCCGACGGAAAAACAACTGTTTTAAGCGCGAACGATTTCACATGGACAGGCACCGGCAACGTGGCGCAAATTGACGGAAACAGAATATTGGGACTAAATATAGGAGAAACCACGTTGCAAGGAAAGTACAGAAACAAATCCATAAGCCTGGCGGTGAACGTGGTCGAGGCTATGGATGGGGGAATCGATATTGTCCAACGCTACGAATTCGGGCATGAAGCCATACTTCTCGGAGGCACTTTGGAACGCGGGCATACCGACGGAAACCTCTTGGGCGAAGCGGAGTTCGTATCGCCGGAAAGCATAGACATAGCGCAAAACGGCACAATATATTTCGCGGATTCGGGTGTCTTGCGCAAAATCGAAAATAATACAGTCCAGAGCATAGAAATCGATCCGTTTTATATCGTCCCCCGGATTGTCCGATGCGACAAGGACGAATTGTACGTATCGACCGGCGAATGGGAAGATACAGAGGGGAATTATTTTTACGGAATCATGAAAATTTCCGGAGATGGAACCGCAGAAGAAATTTACGCGGCCGATGCGGCGTATACGGCGATTGAAGATTTCGGGTTTTCGCCCTCCGACAAAAACAAATTGTATTTTATCGAGCGCAGCGCAGGATTGGGAGAAGTATATCTCAAAATCATAGATTTGAACAACGCGGAAGAAATCTATTCGGCATGCAGGCTCCCGGAAGGAACACGCTCGTTTTGTTTCGGCGATGACGGCGAGATTTATTTTGCAAATCCCGAAAAAGGCTTCATACAATATTACAAAAACGGCGAATTGAAATTTTTTGCGGGTTCCGAAAAAAGAAGGGCGTTTGTCGACGGGGCGCTCCCGCTTTTCTATATGCCCCAAAAAGTAAAATACTCCGATGGAATGCTTTATGTTTGGGATTTCAACGTGCTGCGTATGATAAAAGTGGAAAACAATGCGGCGGTGGATTGCATAAGCATTGCCGGCGAAGCCTCTCCGGAATACGAAACGGAAAACATAGAAAGGGAATATGAAGCCCATTTGGCGATATTTCCCGAAGGATACTACACGGATTTCGCGGTATTGGATCATGGCATAATTTTGACAGACCCCAAGAGAGGGTTAATTTGGAAAATCAATTAGTTTGCGCGTATTTTTAAAATTTTTTTTTGCATTGTGAGTGAAATGAGAGCGGATGTGATTGAATTGAGACCGGCATGTGATATATTTTTGGTGAACAGCTAAAAATATAAATAAATAGAAAGGCCGGTGTCAAACATGAAAAAAATTTTCAAAGACGCGTTTTTGTTTGCGATGGGTTTCGCCATTATTTCGATTATGCTGGTTTTTTATTCCAATTCAGTTTTATCGATGGAAGGGGACATTATTGGGTCGTCATATGTGACTGATTTTGAAGGTTCATATGTGAGCGATATTTGTGGGTATTCCGATGATGACAGCTGCTTTATAACCGATGGAGACGGGTATTATATAATCATTTTCACGGAACCGCCCACCACAATTCCGCCCACGACGATCGCGCCTACTACAATTGCGCCCACTACAGTCGCGCCCACGACGGTTCCGCCCACTACAATCGCGCCTACTACGGAGCCTACCACCACTACGGAAGCCCCCACGGTTCCGTCGGTGATTTGGTCGCCCCCCGAAACAAAAACAAATGGGGAAACCGAAGAAATCGCGGAAGAAATTGATTTGCCTCCGGCGCTCCCCCTCGAAAACGTTTGGGATTATGTAGCCGAAATGACCCCCGACCAAAAATCTTCGCCGCACGAAGTGGATATGGCGATCCTTTTTGCGGAAAACGAAATCGCAAAGTGCGCCGCAATGGAAATAACGGGCGATGAATTCATATTGACCAAATTTTTGCTGGAAGATTTGCAAGAACAAGCCAAATTATTGAAGGAATTTGCCGAAAGCATATTTTTGGAAGCGGATATCGAACCTATGCGGGAAATAAGGACTGCCGTGACTTACAAAAGCGCAAAATCCGACAGACTTTCGATAAAGCTCAAACCATCGATTGCGGCGGCGGCTCCGGAAAATATAATAATCCAAACACCTGATTATTCGATATGCATTCCAAATTGCGTCATATTGACGGACATCCGGGCAAACGAACTAATCATAACGACCGAAAAAATCACATCGGGAAAATCGGGAAGCCCGGCAATTCATACATTTGCATACCCATCGCCTTCATCGGGGTCGACCATGCTCGCAAATGCAAAATTTGTCGCATCTTCGCAAAATGAAGTCCAATATAAAGTCACCCTCAGCCAGGACTTGACGGAAAATATAAAATATTCATTTGACCCGGCTCCCGGCGATGTGAATTATCAAGCGGTATTTTGTTCCGACGGGACTCCGATCGGAGGCAAATACAACCCTCAAACCAAAAAAATCGACACTCGCATCAGGTACAGCGATATCTACACAGTGAAAGAAAACAAAAAAGATTTCGGAGACATATTGAAAAAATCGGATCAAATGCAGGAAGCAATAAGAATGCTCGCTTCGAAAGGCATAATTAACGGCACAAGCCAGCACACTTTTGAACCCGACGGCGAGATCACCAGGGCGGAAATAACCGCGATGATAGTTCGCACGCTCGTTTCGAGATTCGACGAAAACACAGACGGAAAATTCACAGACGTAAAAAGGAACAAATGGTATTTCGGGGCGATAGGCACGGCAAAAGTCTACGGCATCATAAACGGGATGAGCGCGACGATATTCGCCCCCGACTTGCAAATAAAAAAAGAACAGATAATAGCTATAGCCGCGCGGACGCTTCGAAGCGAAATGAAATACAAAACGCCGGCCGACATAGACAAATATTTGAAAAAATTCACCGATAAAAACGCATTGCCGGATTGGGGAATCGAAGATTTTGCTTTAGCTTCGATGGCGGATTTGATAGTGCCGCGCACAGACGGCAAATTCAATCCGGGCGCCACGATGACAAGGGGCGAAGCGGCTATGGTTCTGTATCGACTGTTCATGAAAATTTGGTAAATTTGCCAAATCCAAAAATCAAATCAATAGCCGATCGTTCCCAAACTGTCATCGTCACTGATCCAGTCTGCGACGTTTTGGAAGTGGTAGCCGTCTTTTGAATCCCTGTAAAAAATTTGCGCTATTCCGGCGTTTATTATCAATTTTTTGCACATCTGGCAACTGTCCACGGGGCTAATTATTGAATTGTCGGAAGGGGACACGCAGGCTTCATACATCACAGCCCCGAGCATCTGTTCCCTCGAAGCGGAGATTATGGCGTTCGCTTCGGCATGGACAGAACGACAGAGCTCGTATCTTTCGCCCCTGGGTATGTTCATGTCTTCCCTTATGCAGCTCCCCATGTCGCAGCAATTTTTCCTGCCTCGCGGGGAGCCGCAATACCCCGTGGCGATTATGACGTCGTTTTTCACTATTATCGCCCCGTATTTTTTTCTCAGGCAAGTGCTCCTCGAAGCCACCGTTTCGGCGATGTCGAGATGGTAATTTATTTTGCTTATTCTTTCCATAAATTGTCGTTTTCCTCTCCCGCGTTCGTTACGAGTTTAAAAGGGAAGCTGCAAACTCCTTCAAAAACTCTTTGAAATCTTCTCCGAATTCGGGATTTTTCACCCCTTCTATCACATTCGCCCGCAAAAACCCGAGTTTCGAACCCATGTCGTGGCGTTCCCCCGAAAACACTTTGGCGATCATTTTGGCGCGGGCATTTTCGGGAACCGAAGTCACCAGAGTTCTCATGGAATCGGTGAGCTGGATTTCGTTTCCCGTTCCGGGTTTTTGATTCTCGAGGATGGCAAATATTTCCGGAGTAAGCAAGACCCTGCCCAAAATGGCATAACGCGAAAAAATTTCTTTTTCCGTTTTGGGTTTCTCGATCATGTCGTAAACATAAAATTCGGTATTGTCCGCGCAGTTTTCGACCGATTTTACCTTGAGCGAACAATAAATTTTCACCTTTTCGAGTTCGACTTCTTTGACGGCGGCCACGCAAACGCCCCCGCCGTTCTTTTCGTATACATCCACCAATTCTTTGCAGGCGGGAACCGCTCCGATGATTATGTCGTCGCCGTAGATGACCAAAAAATCATCTTCGCCCACAAAAGATTTCGCGCACAACACGGCGTGTCCGAGCCCTTTCGGTTCTTTTTGGCGGATATAGTGGATATTTGCCAAATTCGGGATTTCCTTTATTGTTTCAAGCGTTTTTTTGCTTCTTTCGTCGCTTTTGCGCTCGAGCAGCGATTCGTATTCGGGCGAATAGTCGAAATAATTTTCAATAATTTCTTTTCCCCTGTTGGTTATTATCAATATGTCGGTGACGCCCGAAGCCACCGCTTCTTCTATGTTGTACTGCATTGCGGGCTTTTCGGCGATTGGCAGCATCTCCTTTGGAACCGATTTCGCGATTGGCAGCATCCTGGTGCCCAGCCCCGCGGCGAGTATCACCGCTTTGGTTATTTTTTTCTTCCGCATAAAAATTCCTCCGCATTTATTCGTATTTATCCGCCATTATTCAAGGTTGTCAATTTTTCTATTGAAACGCCTGTGTAAAACGTCTTCAAAATCGCTTGATGGGCAATTCCCGCTTCGGCCATGTCCTGCATCCCCCACTGGCTCAAACCCACGCCGTGGCCCCAGCCTTTTCCGTCGAATATGAAATCGTTCCCGCTCGCATAAGCCTGTATTGCATATTTGCCGCCGGAAGCCAGCACGTTCAGATTCCCGTCGCCGGAAATGGATTTCGTAAGCCCGTTTGCAGTTATCATATACGTTTTCCCAAGTTCTATGTCCTGCTGCAGCGCTTTTTGGCTTGATGGCATCAAGTTGCTTTTAAATTTAAACGATTTGTATATGTCCATGTTCGCGCTATTGGCATACCTGGTAAACGTGCTTCTTATCGTGTCCGAATTGGTTATTTGGACCGTGTTGCCGTTGACATCGGTAACGCTCACGCTTTTTGCGTAATTTGAATTAGGGGAACGCTGGGTTATGGCGATTTTTGCTATGTTTGAATTTAGCTTGCCTGCAAATCTCGATGCCTGCGGGCTTGCGCCGGTCAAATATTCGTAAAGCTCTTTCGGCGAAACGCTGTTGGTCCAGAGCGAATTGGACCTTCCCGGCGTGGCGTATTTTTCAAGGGGTACCGGGACGCTTGCCAAATAGGGGTATCTCAGATCTCCGCCCCAAGCGTCGTTGTGGTTTTCCGTGACCCCGCCGCTTGAAGAATGGTACACCGCTTGTATGATTTTGTTTTCATAAGTCATGACCATATCTTTTGTGGCATCCACGGCTGCGTTTGTTTGGTCATTTGCCCTGTTCGAACCCAAATAAAGTTGGCAGTGCGCGGAATTGCAAAGCATAAACCCGCTTGCCGAATGCTTGTTCGAAGAAGCTATGGCATATGTCCTCACCGCGATGGAAAAGGCTTTCATCGCTTCTTCATGCCAAACCGGCGATATTTCATAGGGAAGCACGCCTTTTATGTAGTCATCGAGGGAAATGAGGCATATCACTTCCACTCCGGCGTTTTTTATGCGGTATATCAAGGCGCCCGCATATACGTTTCCTGCAGGAGAAACGGTGTAAGCCGTATTGTTGGAGGACAATTCGCCGATTTGGCTCCCATAGGCTAAATTTGTCGAATTCGCGGCGGATGCGGCGAAATTGTTGTCGCCGTCCTCGTATTGGAACAAAATCAAATCTGTTTCAGGATTGATGACCACAGCGGTTTTATTTGAGTCCGCCGCCACTTTGAGCGAAATTGCGGAATTTTTGGAACTTTGGGAAATTTGCGAATTCGCCGCTTCCAAGGACGAAAAATTGCCGAAACGCACCGATATCGCGCCGTTTATATATGCGGGAAACGGGTTTGGAAATGCGTTCGCGGAGAGCCCGTCGATGAAATTGAAAGCTTCGGAAAAATTCGGAAACTTTTTTTCGAATTCGATGTTGTATTTGCCGATTTTTATGTTGCTGTTTGCCGCATAATACCCGCCGACGGAATTTTTGGCCAAATTCGCTATATGCACCACCGTTATTTTGGCGTTTTTTGCATAGAAGAAAACATCGAAAACCGAAGTGGGGGAATCTTTGACGCTCCCGAAATAAAATCCGTTTTCTGCGGAACTTTGGAAACTTTCGACTATTCCGCTGTCATAGATCAAGCCAATGCGCATATTCGGGTTTGAAGCGTAGCTTTCGGCGCTGACCACCCCAACCGGAGATAAAATCGAAAAACACGCCAAAACAAAAACAAAAAACTTAATATATTTCATAATCGCCTCGAACCATCACATATGCGATAACCGAAGTTACCGAAATTCCCCTGCCGTCATTTCTCGGAATCAGCAGGGAGTGGTTTATGGGCAAACTTTTTCCGTTGAGGAGTTCTTCTCCGGTGGTCAAATCGGCTATTCCCTGCGTCTGGAAATTCGATATGACCACGGCGCCGCTTCCGGGGCGCAGCACGAGCTCAAGCGAACCTTCCTTGACCCGAAGCTTCTGCCCTTTTGTCAATTCCAGCGTAACATAGGAAGACGAAGCTCCGTCAGACATTATGTATGTGTTCTGTATCGGCGTCGGTGAAGGCGAGTTTGTGGCCGCTCCCGGATTGAAATCTTTCAATTTTTCGGCAACTGTTTGGGCGGCTTTTTGTTCGGCGGCTTTTAAAATTGATTCTTCAATTTGAGGCTTGAATACTTTGTTTATATAACTCAAAGTCACGAGCGGGTCGTCCGCCGAACCGGCGGCGGCGTTTGATTCCGCCCCGCTCACCGGAATCGACGGGCCCAAAAATATCGGCAGCGCCAAAACGAGGGATAAAGCGAGCGACAAGGCAAACAATTTTGATTTTGGCATTTTATATCATCCTTCCTTTTTCAATTCATATTGAAACACGCATTAAATAGCTCCCGCGAAAACAAGCATAAGCAAAACGAAAGTAGCTGAGAAAAATAAAGAAGCCAATATAACCCCGATGTTTATTTTTCCTGTTTTTGCGGCGTTTTCATCGGAAACGGACACAAAACGCAATTTGCGCAACGCGGTTGACAGCGGTTTGTATATGAGCATTGCAATAGAGGCATTTAATCCGCCTTTGAGCAGGTTGAAAGGCAAAAACACCGGGATCAGCATTCCCGCCACTATTTCGCGCGGATATCCGGTAAATATGGGCGTGAGCAGGTAATTATACGCCATCATTACAAAAACCATCGAAACCACGCCAATCAGAAGCCCGACGACCGCTCCGGGCAGCGTCTTTTTTTTAGGGCCGTACTTATAAACAAAAGCGGCCACGCAAGCAAACGAACAAGTCGAAACCACATTCATCAACAGGCCGATAATTCCGGTTCCGCTCACCGTGACCATTTCAACCAAAGAAACAATTGCGGACATGGCGGCGGCGGCGATCGGCCCGTATAGAAATCCCCCGATTAAGATGATCACATCTTTGGAGTCATACTGCAATGGCGGGAACGGCACCAATGGCGGCAACATCTTCGAGAGGAGCATAGCCAAAAAAGCGACCGCTCCGAGAGTGGCGATTGTCGCCAGTTTTTTTATATCGATTCCTTGTTTCACGATAATTAATTTCCTTTTTATTTTATAATTGTCTGCATAGATTATATCATATTTTTTATCAAAAGTCAATGACAAACAAAAAAAAACAAAAAACAAGGCCTGAAATATATTCAGCCTCTGTTTTTTGTCGTTTATATTTCCATTATTTTGTTGTTTGTGGATTTACCGCATCCCAAAGCCTCGAAAACATTATGATGCACATTTCGCGGGTGCAGGGTTGTTTCGGATTGAAATTTTCGCCGTCGCCCACCATGATGCCTTTTTCCGTCATCACTTTTACGGCTTCCAGGGCCCAATCAGATATTTTTCCGGTATCCTTGTAATCCAAATCAAATAAATCGTCCGTTTCATCTTCGGGTGCTTCTTCTTCGTTTTCCTCGTTTTCCTCTATCGCTTCTTCTTCGGGCTCGTCATTTTCCTCTTCTTCGGGCAAATCCCCGGCAGGCTCTTTTTCCGGCTCCGGCGGCAGCACATCCAACATGACGCGGTGCATTAGCGTGGCAGCCTGTTCGCGCGTCAGCAGCGCATCGGGCGAAAACAGCCCGTCGCCGGTTCCTTTGACTACTCCGAGCGCACTGACCAACATAACGTCAATATCGTAAGAATCGGAAAATTGCCCGACAGCGAGTTCGCGTTCCACTACGAGCTCGTCCACCTTTTTATTGTAATATTGTTCCAAAAAATTTGCGGCTGCCAGCGTGAATTGATAGCGCGTGGCATTTTCCTTGTATCCGATTTGGAGGTTTGCGGTTGCAAATTTATCGGCAGATTTCAAAATATCGACAGCCCAGTCCGAAGGTTTGGGCAATGGAACGCAAATCATGTTGAATGTCTTGAAATATTGGTACGGAACGCTTCCGATTTCACAAAAGATTTTTGTGTCCTTGGGGGTATAGGAAAATACGTTGCTTCCGATCAGCTGGATAGTCGACGGCAACACGAGATCTGTCAGATTCGGGCACCATCCGAAAGCAAAATCGTTAAGAAGTATCGCGCCTTCGCCAATAATGACGGTACTCAGCATGGAGCATTCGGCAAAAGCATATTGCCCGATGGCCGCGCCTCCCAAACGCACCGTTTTCAACGATGAACAGCCGTAAAAAGAACGATCATGAACCAGCGAAGCATTTGGAAAATATATGTCGCGAAGGCCAACGCAATATTCAAAAGCGGATTCGTTCACCCTTTCCACATTCTGCGTTCCTGTTATTCCCGCCAAACCAACGGCGTATGAAAAAGCGCCGCCGGAAATAATCGTCGTTTTTTCGCGCAATGTATATGCGCCGATTTTGCCCTGCGGATAAGCGACTAACGTTTTTTCGTCTTTGGAATAGAGCACTCCGTCAAAAGCGGAAAAATTTTTATTTTCTTCCGATACGGTATAATTTTTTAGATTGAAACAGGACGAAAAAGCGGCGGTTCCAATAGAAGCCAAATTGGACGGAATATTTATTTCCGTGAATTGAATGCACATCGAAAAAGCCCGCGAACCGATGCTCGTGAGGTTCGCGCCGAATTTTAAGTTCGAAAGGGAATAGCAATTTGAAAATGCTCCGGTGCCGATCGTCTTGACGCTGTCGGGGAGATTTGCAGCCGATAAATATTGGCAATCCTTGAAAGCGTAAGATCCGATTTCAGTGACCCCGTTGTTGATTTTTATGCTCCTCAAATTCGAACATTCGTTGAATGCGAAATCGCCTATCCTCGTGACGTAAATCGGCAAAGTGACATTGCTGACGAAAGAATTTTTGGAAAAAGCATAATCCCCAATAGCCGTGACCGTCTCCGGCACGTTTACCACTCCGTTTCTCCCATTATACCTGACCAATACGCCATTTTTGATTTCAAAGTCGGAATCGGCGGCGCCCGCATATATGGGAAAGGCCGCAATGATCAAAACAACAGCTGTTATTATAGCTAAATTTCGTTTCATCATACAAAATTTTTCCTCGTTTACTGTAAGAAGGCGGTTATCCATAAATTTGTACGGATAACCGCCATCTATATTGCTTTTTCAGTTTATTCGCAGAGCCTCAAACTTCATTATTTCCTCAAGGAAACATAGTTTTGCCAAGGTTGATATTCGCCGAAGCCCGGGATATTCAAACGCTCGATCCTTATTCTGGGAGCGTCAAAATCTCCGACATTGGGGCCTACGCCAGGAACTTCGCTGCCCAAGAGAGCTTGGTTCAAAGACCAGCCTTGCAGATAATTGCCGATGGGGTTGAGGTTAGGCCATGCTATCCACCAGTTGTACGAATCGAACGTCACTGTGGGATCAACCAATTCCCAGCCTTTCAGCTCTTGGTTGTAAACCCATATCTGATGGGTCACAGCATCGATGGAAGGAACGCTGTTTCCAAATACCACTTGCGCAGCCATGAGCGGGTCGAGTCCGCCTATGTCTGTTTCGCTGTAGTCGCGGAGATAAGCCCATGTGCCATACCTGATTTGCGGCCAATGCCTGTCGTAGTAATATTTTATCGGCACTGTGATGTGCAGCGGGGAACCAGCGTTGGTCCACGGCTCATAATGGCTTGTCCAGCCATTGAAGCTGACGAATCCGCGATAATACGCGAAAATATTGTTGCTTTCGACCAAGGGGACGTTTTCGTCCTGGGTGATGTTCAGAAGATCCAGATTCCTGAACCAATCCGCATTTTCGTTCCTGATGGCATTCGGGGTGGTCCAAAGTTCAAAAACGTCGCGCATGCCGCTCGGAGGAGGATTGGAATTCGGCGAAGGAATGGTGCGGAGGTTGTACTGCCATTCTACCGGTATCAAGGTCTGCACAGGCCATGCTATCGGATCCAGGTCGGGTTCGGCGATGAGCCTGTTTTGATTTAATATTATTTCCTGCGTAGCCTCATGGTACCACCAGCTGTACAGTTTGAGTCCGCCGTAAGCGAGGTCGTTGAGGGTGTCGCCGCGCCTGACATAGTGCGTCACCGTGATCACGTCGTAGATCTTCAACCTGACGCCGTTTTCGAGTTGGATGTTCAAAGTGGTCGTTTTGTTGCGGAGTTCAAGGTCTTTGAAATAATCCCAGTTGTTTTCCACGATGAGATCGACGGTCGTTCCGTATTGTTTCGCTATGTCGGGCAAGGTGTCTCCGCGGACGACCCAGTGGTATATCGTGTAAACAGTCCACTGATCCGGGGGGATGTTCCATGCGGCTCCATAATAAAGAGTAGGCCAAGTATCGAAAAGTCCGTCAGTCTCGTAGGCCAAGGTCGGGAGACTAAGTGCGAGGATCATGAAAAGCGCTATAAACAGAGATAAAATTTTTGCGTTTTTCTTCATTTGGGAAACCTCCTGTTTTTTAAATGTTATTTCTTATGTAAAAGAAGCCGTTATCGCTCCTTCAAACACCGATGGGAATATTATATACTATGTTTTCGAAAATGTCAATAGGAAAATGAAAAATTTTTTATATTTTTTTAAAATTTTATGAATATCGCCAAAATATGCCCATTGCGCCGCCAAAAACCGTCGAAAAACTTTTTAATTCCTTATTGCTGCCGATTGCGGGATATGTTTATGACGCCTTCGGGGAGGTATTTCAAGTGCTTGTCTTCCAACGATTTTCCCGTTCCGATGGCGACACAAGATATGGGGTCTTCCGCCACCCAAGCGTTTATGCCGGTGATGTTCGCCATGAGCGTGTCAAACCCGTAAACCAAACTCCCGCCCCCCGTCATCACTATTCCGTTCGTGGAAATGTCGCCCACAAGCTCCGGAGGGGTGTTCTCGAGCACCACGCGGACGATTTCAGTTATGCTCTGCACGGGTTCCTGCATGGCTTCTTCGATTTCTGTCGAATTTATTTGCTGCACTTTGGGCAGCCCTTCGATGGTGCACCTGCCCTTTACGGACATTATCTTCATTTCTTCCCTAGGCCAAACGCAACCGATCCTCATTTTTATATCCTCGGCGGTGCGCTCGCCGATTACCAAATTGTATTTCCGTTTTATGAACTTTATTATCGCCTCGTCGAATTTGTCCCCCGCGACTTTTATGGATTTGGAAGTTACGACCGCCCCCAAAGAAATGACCGCCACATCGGTGGTGCCGCCTCCTATGTCGATGACCATGTTCCCATTTGGCCTCATGATGTCGATCCCCGCGCCGATCGCCGCTGCGAGCGGTTCTTCGATCAGGTACGTCTTTTTCGCGCCGGCCTGCGTGGCCGCGTCGACCACCGCCCTTTCCTCCACTTCGGTTATCCCGCTTGGCACGCACACCATCACGCGGGGTTTGAAAACCAGCGTGCTGCAGGCGCGCCGGATAAAATGTTGGATCATTTTGCGGGTGACGTCATATTGGTTTATGACGCCTTCCCTAAGCGGGCGTATGGCCATTATGTTCGTGGGGGTGCGCCCGAGCATCAGCTGCGCCTCACGCCCCACTTTCAGGATTTTGTTCGTGTTTTTGTCCATGGCGACCACGGAAGGCTCCCTGAACAAGATGCCTTTCCCTTTTACATAGACGAGCACCGAAGCCGTCCCGAGGTCTATTCCTATATCTTTTCCCATATGATCAATCCTCTCCCGAACCAATTCGGCGGAATTTATTTTTCACGACAAAACGGAGGCCGCGCAGAGCGCGTAAACGTTATCCGCTCCCATGTTTTTCATGATTTTGGCGCATTCGGACAATGTCGAGCCTGTAGTCACCACGTCGTCGACTATCAGTATGTTTTTGTCTTTGAGATTTCCGCCCGGTTTTGCGGTGAATTTGTTTTTCACGTTTTGGCGGCGCTGGGTTTTGTTCAACGTTTTTTGTTCGGTTTCGTATGATTTCGAGGCCTTCAGCACCGATATGTACGGTATTCCCGAATATTTGGATATGAGTTTGGCGAGTGCGGCCGCCTGGTTATAGCCGTAGAATTTCACGGAGTTTTTCATCCTCGGGGCATTCGTGACGATATCGATGCCCGTTTTGGCCGCTTCGCCCGTTTGCAGCGCGCCGTACATGGCTTTGGCAAAAAATTCATTTATATGGCGCAAATTCGCCCGTTTCATTTTATATATCGCCCGCTTCAATGTTTCGCCGGAATAAAAATAAGCGAAAAAAACTTCCGATATGCCTTCAACTTTTTTGCATCGGCACAAATGCGGCGGATTTTTGCAAATCATGCAATCGTAAGCGGCCGATTCTTCGATGATTTTCCTGCAATCCCCGCACACTATGCCACCGCCGTCCGCCTTTTCCGAAATTTTTTGGCAGCATGCGCATTTGACCGGAAATATTGTATCAAGAAATTTTCTTATGAAATTTTCATCTTTCATATTTATTTATTTCAACCGCCGCGCATATTGGAATATTTGTCCTCCGCCAATATGTCGGAAAGGCCGGAATATCTCACCGCGTGCTGGTTGTTTTCCACCATGTATTCTATGCTGGCGGGTTCGCCGATCAATATGACCATTTTTTGCGCCCTGGTCACTGCGGTGTACAAAAGGTTTCTGGTGTGCAGCCTGGGGACTTCCCTCGATATGGGCAGTATGACGACCGGGTATTCGCTGCCCTGCGATTTGTGGATGGTTATCGCGAAAGCGTGGGTGATTTCGTCGAGCGCCGTAAAATCATATTCGACCGTTTTTTCGTCGTCGAACTCTATTGTCACGAGTTCGTTGTAATTGTCTATCGTCGTTATCGCGCCTATGTCCCCGTTGTATATCCCGATGCCGGACGAGCCGTCCTTTTGCGTCCATTCGATCGCGTAGTTGTTTCGTATCTGCATCACCTTGTCCTGCTCGCGGAAACAGGTCGAAATGCCCTTTTTTTCGTTTTTTCCGAATTCGGCGGGGTTGAGCTCGCTTTGGAGCAGGGCGTTGAGGCTGCCCGTTCCCGTCACCCCTTTTTTGGAAGGGGTCATCACCTGTATTTTTTCCGCGATTTCCTCGCCGTATGTGGCGGGGAGCCGGTTTTTGCACAAATCTACGACGGTTTTGGCTATCGATTCCGGGCTGGAACGCTCGATGAAGAAAAAATCCTTGTCTTTTGAGTTCAAAATCGGCATCACGCCCGAATTTATGTTGTGCGCGTTGGTGACTATGAGGCTTTCGCCGGATTGCCTGAATATCGTGTTCAAACGGATTGTGGAAAATATGTTGCTGCGGATGATGTCGTGCAGCACGTTTCCGGGCCCCACTGAGGGAAGCTGGTCGGAATCGCCGATGAATATGAGCTTCGTGCCGGAATGTATCGCTTTCAGCAGCGATTTCAAAAGAAAAATGTCCACCATCGAGGTTTCGTCTATTATTATCACGTCGAAGTCCAACGGGTCTTCTTCGTTTTTGTTGAATGTGGGTTCTTTGTCGTCCTCATAACCCATTTCGAGCATCCGGTGTATCGTCTTCGCGTCCATGCCGGTCGCCTGGGTCATGCGTTTTGCCGCCCTGCCCGTAGGCGCGGCGAGCGCCATCTTTTTTTGCATTTGCGAAAAAACGCCGATGAGAGCTTTTATTATCGTAGTTTTTCCCGTCCCGGGTCCGCCGGTGAGCACGAAAACGCCGCTTTTTAGCGCGCATAAAACCGCTTCTGTCTGCTCTTCGGTGTATTTGATGTGCTCGCTTTGCTCGATTGAGGAAAGGCGGAGCTTCACTTCCTGTTCGTCGGTTTTGGCGTATTTTCCGAAAGCGTCGAGTTCTATCAGCTTTTGCGAACAATATTTTTCGGCGCTGTATGCCAAAATTTCGTATACGGCATTTTTTTTGCGTATCTGTTTTGTGACAAACTTGCGTTGCGCCACCAATTTTTCAAGTGATTCTTCCACGGTTTTGGGGTCCAGTTTCAAAAGCGAGGCCGCCGACGCGATCAAATTTTCATAGGGTACGAACAAGTGGCCGTTTTTGTTGGCGTTGTAGGAAAGGGTGTATTTGAGCCCCGCGCAGATCCGTTCAACGGAATCCTTTTGCTGGCCTAGCGAGCCCGCGAGTTTGTCCGCATCTTCGAAATTTACCCCATAAACAGAATCGCAGAGCGCATATGGGTTTTCTTTTATCGTTTCGATCGCCCCGGGGCCGTACTGTTTGAATATCCGCACTGAAGTGGGCACATTGAAAAAACCCGAACAAAACGATATGACCTGCCTTTGGCCGAACTGGTTTTTGAAATCCCGGGATATTTCCTCCGCTTTTGCCGGGGTTATGCCTTTCACGTCGGCGAGCCACTCCGGGTGGTTTTCCATCACTTCGAAAGTGTCTTCCCCGAATTGATCGACGATCCGCTTGGCGGTGACTTTGCCGATATTGCGCACTACCCCCGAAGAAAGGTATTTTATCATCGATTTTTTCGAAGAGGGAAGTTTTTTTTCGTAATATTCGGCTTTGAACTGTCTGCCGAAAGACGGGTGCATAGTCCATTTCCCGACCGCCGAAATGCTCTCGCCTTCGGATAGGAACGGCATGACCCCGTTGACCACGGCAAGTTCCTCGTCTGTCTCGATTTCGCATACCGCGTAGCCGTTTTCTTCGTTTTGGAATATGATTCTGCCCACTATGCCCTCAATGGTGATATAATCCTCTTTTTCGGGGTTCAAAACATTCGCGGCGTCAAAGTCGCCCAAAAAAAACACTTCCTAATCAATAGTTATTTCACGTTTTTGTTCTGGCTCAATATTTGCGGGGCGATGAGTTTTTTGATTTCGTTCAGGATGTCTTCGGTATTTATTTTTTTGAGCTTCGCTTCTTGCTTCAATATGATTCTGTGGGCGATCGCCGGGGTGTACATGAACAGAATGTCCTCGGGGATTATGTAGTCCCTTTTTTCTAAAAACGCCCGGGCCTGGGAGAGCCTCATCAGCGAAAGCGAAGCCCTGGGCGAAGCTCCGAGGGTGATATATTGGTGGTTCCTGGTTTTCGCCACGAGCTCGACTATGTATTCATACAGCGTCTCGTCTATGTGTATGTTTTTGATTATGTTTTGCGCCTTGATGATGTCGCTCGCGCTTATCGCCGTCTTTATTTTTTCCATGGGGTTCTCGGTTTTCCTGTCGGAAATTATCTTTATCTCGTTTGCCTTGTTGGGATATCCGATGGATATGCGCATGATGAACCTGTCCAGCTGAGCTTCGGGCAGCGGGTGCGTTCCCACGAAACCTATGGGGTTCTGCGTGGCGATGACCATGAAAGGGGTTGGGACGCTGTGCGTCTTGCCGTCCACTGTTATCGTTCCTTCCTCCATGACTTCGAGCAGGCTCGATTGGGTTTTGGGCGAAGTCCTGTTGATTTCGTCTGCCAAGAGGATGTTGCAAAGCGCAAGGCCCTCTTTGTATTCCAGCTCGTTGGTGTTCTTGTTGTAAATGGAAAAACCGGTTATATCCGAGGGCATGACGTCGGGGGTGAATTGGGCCCTCTTATATTTCAAGCCGATGATTTTCGCCAAGGCCGATGCGAGCGTGGTTTTCCCGACCCCGGGCACGTCCTCGATTAACACGTGCCCTTGGGACAAAAGCGAAATTATGGTCATTTCTATGACTTCTTTTTTGCCCAATATGATGTTTTGCGTCTGCTCTATGATTTTCAAAACATTTGCGTGCGATTCCAAAAATTCTTGTTGGCCGATCGCTTTCGACACATTAGATATACCAGATACATTCGAGTTAATATCCGCCACCTCCAAAAATATGCAAAAATAATGTATGTTATTATTATACCGCATAAATCGCAAAAGTCAAGTGAAAAACTGTAAAAATTCACACTTTTTTTGCAGTCCACCTGCCTTGCGCGAATCTGTGCTGCGCGAAAATGAACCGGATGAGCTGGTCTACTATGAGCGAGAGCCAAGCTCCCGCGACGCCAAAACCCATCGGGTAGCAAAAAATCCAAGTGAAAATCGGGCGTATGAAAGTTATGCTGACAAAGGAAACCATGGCCACGAATTTCGTGTCCCCGGCTCCCCGCAGCGAACCGTTCAGCACCACCTGCGACAGCTGGAAAGGCGAAGATACCGCGATCAGCACGATTATGAGGGCCCCCATTTCCAGAACCGCTTGGGTTTTTGTGAATATCCCCACGAAAAAGTAGCGCCCGAACATGAAAACGAAAAACAATACTGCCGAAACCATCAGCGAAATCCGCTGAGCCGCTTTTCCGTAAATGATCGCCATGTCGGGCCGTTTGGCTCCGAGGCTCCTGCCCACGAGCGACGACGAGGCTATGCTGAGCCCGTCGCCGAAAGTGAATGATATATTTTGGATTTGCATGCATATGGTGTATGTGGCCATGGCGGGGACTGCCGGGGAATCAAGCCCAGCCACGAGGCGCGCATATGTGAAAAAGCCTATGCGCATGCAAATCTGCTCGACAAAAGCGGAGGAACTGACATTTATCACGCCCTTCAGCGTTTCGAGGCGCAGCTTCAAATCCGAAAATTTGAATTTCAGCTTCAGGAAACGGTCTTCTTTGGCTATGATCGTCAAGTTTGCGAGGCATATGGAAAACATCGCGAAATTGCCCAGAACGGTCGCGATCGCCGCTCCCCGGACCATGAGCCTCGGAAACCCGAAATTGCCGTTTATCAAAAAATAGTTGAAAACCAGATTCACTATGTTCGCCGTGATGTTGGTGTACATGGATATTCGCGTATTGCCCGAGCCGCGCTGCGCGGCGTTCATCACCATCCCCAGCGAGGAAAATACGAACCCTATCGAGGTTATCCGAAAATACTGCACGGAGAAATCGAGTATCCGCGTTCCCTCTTTCGCCCCGGCCAGAAGCATCAGCGGGTGCGCGAAAAAAAATCCCAAGGCGCCCATCACGATCACGATGAAAAAGCAAACGACAAGGCTCTGCATCAGCGTTTCGTTGGCTTTTTTTTTGTCTTCTTCGCCTTTGCGTCTCGCCACTACGGCCGTCACGCCGATATTAAGCGAAAAGATAGCCGCAAACAATATCATCCGGGGCTGCCCGGTTATCCCCACTCCGGCAATCGCGTCGTCGCCTAAGGTTCCGCCCAGAGCCCCGACCATCACCGTGTCAAAGAGTCCGACAAGCCCGACCAGAAAGGTTTCGAGCATCGAAGGCCAAGCGGTTTTGAGCGCGATCGAATACACTTCCTTTGAGGCCGGCAGCTTTTCGCCTGTATGCTGGTTCGGCTTGAGCATATTGCCGACCGAGAAAATGCGCCGCAATATAGCGTTCATTCAGTATTTCCCGTATTTTTCCACGGCGTCGCGCATCGCCTCGAAATTTTCGACTTTCGCATCGTCGACAAGCGCGCCGGTGTCGAACATGAATCCGCCGCCGCCCATGCATTCTCCAAAAAGCTTCCTTATGTATTCGTCGATTTCCTGCGGGGTTCCGTAGGAGAGCAGGTAATTGGGCATATTGCCCGCAATGCAGGCGATATCTTTTAGTTCTTTTTTTGCCCTGGCCATGTCGATCCATTCGAAATCATAGACTACTTTGCCAACAGGCACATCTTTCAGATAATCGAACCTGGTGTTGTATTCCCCTTCGCAGTAAATTATGGGCACGATGTTTTTTTCGGTCAAGGCGACGATATATCTTTGCAAGCTGGGCCAGTAAAACTTTTTGTACATGGCATCCGACATGAAACTGTCCACGCCTTTGTGCAGCCAGAACCAGACATATGGGCAATCGGAATTTTTGGCGCCTTCTATCGTGTCCTCGATTGCATAATCCGTGATTTTGTCGATGAGTGAAAGCAAGTTGTCCGGTTGGTCGTACAAATCCGTGAGTATCCCCTCAGTTCCCCGGAGCGAATCACCGAGCATGTCAAATGGCGCATAGGCGAAACCTCCGTATGCGAGCGGGATCCCGAATTTGTTTTTCATCTTGGAGCGGTAATCGCCGAGATAGCCAAACCATTTGTTTATTATTTTCGCCGCGTCCGCAGCCGCCTGCATGGAATTTATCACTTCGTCATCGAAAGCCGAAAAAGTGCCCAAAAAGCCAAACCACATCGCATTTCTCGTATACAGCTTGGAAAAGCCCTGCATCGCGGAAAAAGAGCGCGGGATCCACTTCGTGTTCATAAAATTGCTCATATCCCTGATTGCTTCGGGATATTCGTCGCTTTTCATGTACTCGTCTTCTATGTATTGATACATCACATTTTCTTCATCGACTCCGCGCCCGGGCCACCGAAACCAGTTTATGCCGATTTTTTCGAGAGCCGGAGCGGGGAAGATCATTATCGGGTCCCAACCCAAGTCGGGTTTGAAATCCGTGAAAAATTTGTCGAAGCAGCTTTCGGTTTTTTCGTAGTCGTACATGCATTCTTTTATCGTTTTGCCGCCGTAATACACCGGGAACGCTTCCATTACGGGGATAAAAGGCACTTTGTCCGGTTCCTTGAGCTTCACGCAATCGGCAACCCTGCCAATTCTTTTTTTATAATCGAGATCGATATCGCCCATTTCAAATCGCTCCTTTTCAATCTATTGATGTGTTGATGTGGACTTTGCGCGCGGGCGATTGCGGGGCTGTGCCCCTACACCGTTCACGTCCGCTTCACTATTTATTTTTGGCTTTTTATATATTCCCTGATTATATCGTTTATTTCCTTGTCCATTTCGTCGACGGCCCAGAACACGTATCGCCCCTCGACGATGATCTCGGATTTGTCCACTATATACCATTGCCTTTCGTAGTCGGGATTTATGTTGTAGTTGGAGAGTTCGTTGAGCTTGTTGGTTTTGTAGGTTTTCAGCTTGTTTTCGATTTCCTTCGCTTTTTCGGCATCGGCCGCCTCGATTAAAATCAGGACTTCCGCGTTTCCCACGTTGGCCACGTCGATTTTTTTTGCCGCGCTCATCCAGGTTGTTTCGTCGGGCGTTATCCCGCAATCGTTCCGGTATTGTTCGGAACGGTCGATGGCTTCGGAAAAATTTATCTTTTCTTCTATGAGCCCCGCCAAATGCTGCAAGTCCAAATCCGCCGCGCTTTCCACAGAACAGGAAACCAGTGCCGCCGCACAGAGCAAAACAGGCAAAAAGCGCGCAACGATTCTCAATTTCATGATTTTCATGATTTTTTGTCCCTCCGGTATTTTATTTATAATATTTTATGGGGTGATAGAGCATGTATTCCACGAGCCGCTCATAGGCCTGCGTAGTCAAATGCGTGTAGGAGTCGGATGAAAAATCTTCGGGCAGGCTGTTTTCTTCGGGGTTTCTTATGGCTGCCGCGTAATCGATGAAGTACACGCCGTTTGTTTCGGCGTAATCCAAAAGCAAATTGTTCGCTTCGGCTATGGGCCCGTTTTCCAGCGCACTCAGATTGTGCCCGTCCACGCAAGGGGTCACGGACATTATCGCGATGTTTTTTTCGGGGCTTTTAGCCCTTATCCTCTCGATTAGCGCGGAATAATAGGCCAAAAACTCTTCGGGGGTCTGCCAGACAAGGTCGTTTAGGCCAAGGCATATGAAGACGTTTTTTTGATTTTTTTGGGCTATTATATCTTCGGGCAAGGTTTTTTGGCCGTTTAATATTGGATGCACGGCCGAAATGTCGAGCAAAGCGTTGTATACCCCGTAATTTCCCAAAGCCACCACGTGTATATCCCTCAAAACGGCTTCGCCGCAAAACAGCAATTTTTCTCTGTACAAGTCAAAGCCCGTAGTCACCGAATCTCCGAGCAGCAAAATGTCCCCAAAATATCCGAAGGGTTCGGGGATCAATTCGCTCAGCGGGACCGCTTTTTGCTGAAGATTATAGCTGCGCCCTTCGGGGGGAGGTTCGATTTTGCGCATGGAAACCGGAATTTCCATCGCTTCGTCGAACATATTTCGCATAAAATCGGACATGGGGGCTTCGATATATCCGGGGGGATAGCCAAAAGGATCTTCGGTGGACAAAACAGGTTCCTCTTCGGTGGGCGGCCGATCCGGATTTTCCAAATCTCCGGAGGAAACACCCTGCGCGCGCAAATCCTCTTCCGGTTTTTCCGGGGAACCGAAAATTTTTTCCCTGTTTATGGCCACTGCGACCAAGGTGATGACAACCATGACGGCCACAGTCGCCAAATTTATAATCAAGCTGAGTCTTTTGTCGGAATTCATAAATTTTCTCTTGTTTTGTTATTTTTCGGAAAAATAGGCTTCATCCAAACTGTCGTACAAAATGTTTATCGTGTCGCGGATTTCAGACAGGCGCGATGCGTAGTCCCCTGAAATTTCCTCGTATTTTTGCAGCATGTCCGCATGGACTTTCTTGATGAATTCGTATTTCCCCTTGAATTCCTTCATATTTTTTTTGTTTTCCTCGATTACGGCGTCCCTTTTCACAGAAGCTCCGGCAACAGTCGATTCAGCTTCGAATTTGGCTTGATCCAAGATGTTTTCCGCATCGGCTTTTGCTTTGGCCGTGATTTCTTCGGCTGTTTTTTTTGCCGAATAAATGATTCCCCCGAGATCGGCGGTGATGCTTTCGTACATCTTCTGTTCGTCGGACAAAACGATCGGGCCTTCGGATTCTGAAGGTTTTGTTTTGAATTCGAGCATTTCGGCCTCGAGGGCGGCGATCTTTTCTTTGAGCCCGGCATTTATTGCCCCGAGTTCGCCGGCTTGTTTTTTGATTTCGACAAGCTCGGCAAGCTTGGATTCCGCTTCCTGCGATATGACGGATTTCGGCGCTATATCCGAAATATTTGCCGCGAAATCGAGATTTTTGCCCTTTGCGCTTTCGATTTCCAAAATCGAAATGAATTTTTTGATCAGGTTGAACAGATACATTTTTTCGGATTCCGCCCCGGCGAGCTGGAATGAAAGCTGGTTTACGGTTTCGGAATCTTCTTTTTGCGCGCCTGTGCGCAAGGAGGCCGCTTCTTTTTCCAAATCCACGCATTCTCGCTTCAGCGTTTCGATTTGGAGCTGCAAAACGCCTATTGTCCCGTCTTTTTCGCCCAATTCGCCCGTCAGTTTGCCGATCTCGCTTTTATAACCGTCTTCGATCTCAGACAGCTCGAAACGGTCGGCCGGTTCGGGCGCATAAGTGATGAGTTCTTCGTTTTTGGCTTTGATTTCGGCTGTCAGTTTTGCGATGTGCTCTTTGTACTTTTCCTCGTTTGCGGCATAGTCTTTGCTCAGCTTGGCTATATATTCGGCGACGTCGTCCTTGTTAAAGCCCCTGAAGCTCTCCCTGAAAAAATTGTTGTTTTCCGATACGTTCATACTTATGAAAGCCTCCCAGAATTTTTTATTTATATTAATTTTAATTGCATCCGCATTCACCGGCAAAGAAAAAACCTGCCGTACCTTATCTGTGAATAAACCCTCGAAAAGACATACATCACGATGGCGAGCTGGGTCGCGTACAAAATCTGGTCGCTGTTGGTCGAAAGTATCCAAAAAGACGACCATGCCAAATTCGGAAGCGACGAAGCGGAAACCACAATCATTGAAATGTAGGAATAGGTGAAAAACCTCGCGGTTTCCCGCCTCCCAACAAGAATCCTCGATTCCGAGACGAAATATGCCAAAATCGCCAAAAAACTCATGAGCTCATATATCCGAATGTGGGAATGCACATTCCTGCTCATGTCGAAAAAGCATTTGAATATATTCAAAAAGCACCACATTATCGGCATAAACGAAAATATGACGTGCGACGGGGCATATTTCGCGCCGTTTTTTGACCCTTCGGCCTCCGGGGGCGTTTCGCCCGCATCGAAATTCAAAGCGGCGGTCTTGAAAAAATACACGGCGCTTAAAATGGCGGCGAAAAAAATGAAAAAATCAAAGGGGAATTCCTTTATGTAATTGGCCAGCCAACCGAAAAAATCCGGATTTTTCTGGGTTTCGGCTTTGTTTGGCGGATTTAGCAGGGAATACGCCTGGAATATCGAATTGGCGATGAACAAAAATCCCGCCAGGAAAGAAGAAAACACTTGGGGTTGGGTGCCCTGTATGAGGCGCTCCGCGCTTTCCTTGTAATCGTGGCTTTCGCGTTTGCGCTTGTAGATGAAAAGCGAAAAAAAATATATCAAGATGACGCCTACGGCTATTATGTAATCTGCGGAAAAAACTAGCGAATTAGCTTTTTCGGTGTAATAATGCGCCTCTTCATGGATGTAAAACCTCGTGATAATCATTCGCGCCGCCGTGACAATTATCGCAAAGACGCTCGCCGAAAAAGCGAATATTTTGTTTTTTCGCTTCAGTTCATTGTGGACGGATATGTCAAGCATAAAATATATTCCCCTGTCACCTTAATATGAAATGCGGTTTGATTTTGGATATTTAATATTATACACACAAAAAAACCGAATAATAAGAAGAATTTGTAAACACATTTTGACGAATTTCAATTTCTCTGAAATAAAACCAAAAAAGCTTGCAAAAATATCGTTCGTGTGTTACAATACAGCCATGGAAAACAAACACGGAAAACAAATTGTTTTTTCAAAACGGGAGGTTTCAGTTTATGGTTGTAACATATCCTATACCCGAAGGGGAAGTCCCTTCGGAAGATTACGAAATTTCGGTGAACGGGCAAAAGGCGGAAGCATATCGATGCCGGGTGTCCGCCATTCCCTTCAACACGGTTTGGCCCGGTTATCAAAGGCCTCTCGGGCAAACCGAAATGGCATCTTTTCTATACTTCGACGTATCCGGCGGCGAATGCGAAGAAGCGGAAGTGGAAATTGTCGTGCGTCGCGGTTTCAAGGAGGCGACAATGCGCCCGCTGTCCAAAACCAAAGGAAGATATGAGGCAAATGGCAAAAAAGTGACCTTCAAAATCGGCGGCCCGGGCCATTACACCCTCGAAACCGACGGCTTCCACAATGCGCTCCACATCTTCATAAACCCCGTCAAAAATTACGGCGCCGACAAAACCGATCCCAAATTGATATATTTTGGCCCGGGCGTGCATAGGCCGGGCAAAATAGAGCTTAAATCAGGGAACACGCTTTTTATCGACGGCGGGGCGGTGGTCCACGCTTCGGTGGTTTCGGAAAATGCCTCGGGAATCCGGATAATCGGGCACGGAATACTCGACAACAGCGAGTTTTTCCGCTCGAACGAAGAGACCGACGGCCAAAAAGGCAGCTGCGCGAAATTTTACGGCTGCTCGAACATAGAAGTGGACGGCGTCATATTCCGCGACTCCAGCGAATGGACGCTGACCACGTTTGGTTGCCAAAACATCAAGATAAATAACGCCAAGGCGATCGGGATGTGGAGGTACAACTCCGACGGTTTCGATTTGTGCAATAGCAAAAACGCGGTTATTTCCAACTGTTTTCTGCGCTGTTTCGACGACTGCATCGTTTTGAAGGGCTTTCCCGGAAAAAACAAAAAAGCCGAAAACGTGGAGAACATATATGTGGAAAAATGCGTGGTTTGGTGCGACTGGGGCAGGGGGCTCGAAATAGGCGCCGAAACCTGCGCCGACGAATTCCGCAATATCATATTCAAGGACTGCGACTTGATACACAACGCCCACATAGCCATGGACATACAGAACAGCGGCTATGCGCACGTGCATAAAGTCAGTTTCGAAAACATCAGGGTGGAGTATTCAAGGCACTGCGACGAGCCGATTTGCCAGAATTTCAAGGAAATGGAGTACGCGTCCAAAACGAAAACGCACAGCCCTTACTTGATGCTCGCGGAGCTGCATTCCTATTACCACGACATACTCGTCCCCGGCCATGCCCACGGAAAAAACAGCGACATCGAGTTTGACGGGATATACGTAACTTCCGATTCGGAGCTCCCAATCCCGGAATCGGTTTTCAGGGGCCTCGGCGAAAATAACGACACAAGCGGCATACGCATAAAAAACCTCTATTTCAACGGGGAAAAGTCAAAAAGCCTGCAAAGCGCGAACGTCAGGGTAGGGGACTATGCAAGCGACATACGGTTGGATGAATAGGAAAAGGGAGGAAAACTAAAATGGACAAATCGGCAAAAAAAATTTTGGCGGCCATATTGGCACTTTCGTTCGCCTTTGCCATGCTTGCTTCATGCGGCGGCGAAAAAACGGGCGAAAATGACGGCACGACCAAAGAAGCGGACAATCTTGCGGGAACGGAAGCCGAAAACGAAACTGCGGAAGAGCGCATTTACCCGGATTTGGAAGCAAGGGATTTCGGGGGCCACGATTTCACATTCGCTTCGCGGTTCGTGGACAACCAGGATTGGACGGAATGGAAAGAGCGGGATTTGTTCGCCGAAGAGCAAAACGGTATCGTGATAAACGACGCGGTATTTGTGAGAAACCGCAAGATAGAAGACAAATACAATGTGGCGATAAAAGAAATTTCGTTGTTGAGCACCGAATTTTCGTCAAAGGTCAACCAGGCGAACAAAGCGGGGGACGACATTTACGATGCGGTCATAACCGGGCTCATAGAATCCGCGAGCATGGCCCAGAGCGGAAGTTTTTTGGATCTCTTCGGCATACCGAACCTCGATTTGTCAAAGCCTTGGTGGAGCCAGGGAACCGTCCGCGATTTGTCGATCATGCACAAGCTGTTTTTCATCCAGGGGGATCTTTTGATTTTGGACAACGACGCTATGGAAGCGATGATATTCAACAAAACTTTGGTGAAGGAATACGAATTCGAAAACCCGTATGAATTGGTAAAAAACGGGGACTGGACATTTGAAAAACTGATCGAGATGAGCAAAAGCGCGTCAAAGGACTTGAACGGCGACGGCAAAATGTATATCCAGGACGATTTGTTCGGCTGCATAGCCCAAGCCGACACAAACTGCTCGTTTATCGTCGCGGGCGGCGACAAAATATGCGGCAAAGACGCAAACGATTATCCCATAATCACTTTCGGTTCCGACAAAAGCTACCGGATCATAGACGTGCTAAACGAATTCGCGCTCGATGAGGACAATTTCATAAACCTTCACAGATTCGTGGGGAAATTCCCCGTGTACGACGAACAGGTGATAATGATGGAAGAAAACAGGGCGTTGTTTTCCTGGATCCGGATGGTCATCGTCGAACGGCTCAGGGGCATGGAAACCGATTTCGGAATAATCCCGCTGCCCAAACTGGACAAGGCGCAGGAAAACTACATGACCAACAACAACCCGCATACGGGCTCTGGCCTGTCTATACCGGTCGTGGCTTCCGATGTTGAGCGCACCGGGATGATACTCGAGGATTTGTGCGCGGAGTCCAGATATACGCTGCAGCCCGCCTATTACGAGATAAACCTGCGCGGAAAATACGCGCGCGACGACGAAAGCCAGGAGATGCTCGACATCATATTGTCCAACGTGGCGCACGACATCGGAGTGGTGTACAATTTCGGGAATTTTGCGGGCACGATCCTTTGGTACGGCCAAGACAAAAAGACCACATACGCCTCGACTTTCGAAAAAATGCAGAGCGCAATGGAAAAGGCGATAGAAAAAACCATCGACGCATACGAAAAATTGGATTGAAGCAAAAATGGGGCGCAGACAGATAAAATGCCGCGGCGACGAAAGCCGTTTTGAAATATTGGCGGAATATATCTACAACCGCTTCGGCAACGGGATAAAATACATAGCGGATGCGGCCGGAGGGCAGGGGCTTTTATGCCGCATCCTCAACAAAAAATACAATTATGAAGCCGAAGTCATAGACCCGAGGGGATATGCGCTGAGGGGCGTGCCTTCGAAGATGGCCGAATATTCGCCCGAAATGGCAAAATTCTATGATTTGGTCGTGGGTCTTCACCCTGACGAGGCAACGAGGGCGGTGGCGGAAAGCGCGATATACCGCCCGATATTGCTCGTGCCCTGCTGCAACGAATGGGACAAAAGCCGCAAATTGGGTTCCCGCGAGCTGGTGCAGGCGATCGTCGATTATCTTGACAAAAAGGGCATAGCGAGCGAAACGGTCGTTTTTGGCTTCAAGGGGAAAAACGTCGGCATTGTCGCAGGGCTGAAATGAAAAAAAGCATAAGCTTTTAAAACATATGACCCGAACAGGAGGGCTATTTCGTGAATGACAAGTATATGCAAATGAAAAACATCAAGGCGAATATCGACTTTTCCGAAGAAATCGGCAATGTAGACTTCAAATCCCGCCACTTGTTGGGAATAGGCGGGATAAATCCTGCCCCCGTGCCAAAAAAAGCAATCGAAGGCACGGCGAGGCTCAAAGTTAAGCTCATACGCATATTCATACAGGAATTTTTCTTTGTCGAAAAGGACGGCGGCGAGCTTGATTTTTCCGCTCTTGACAAATATATGCGTTCAGTCAATGCGACAGGGGCGGATATAATGGCGTCGATATGCATAAAACCGAAATCGCTTTATCCCGTTGTGGACGAAACAATTTGGAAACCGAACGATATCGGCCGCTGGCAGCATATTATCGGGGAAATGGCGAAAAGATATTCGGTCGACAACAAATACGTAACCCATTGGGCAGTGGCAAACGAGATAAACATCGGGGAATGGGGCGGCTGCCCGTACAAAATAGAAAGCGCGGCGGACTATTTCGAATATTACAAAATGACGATAGATCCCATCTTGAAAGCATATCCAGAAGCCAAAGTCGGGGGTCCGTCATATGCCGGCTTAGACGATAAAATCTGCGGCTGGTTTGACGAGTTTATAGGCCTGTGCAAAAAAGAAAACATACGGCTCGATTTCATAAGCTGCAACAATTATTCGGATAATCCGGAGCATCATATAAAACCGGTTATGCGCATAAAAGAAACAGTCGATAAACACGACGGCGCAATCGAAATGTATATGACCGAGCTCAACGTGGGTTTGGGCGGCCTTTCAATCGAAGAAAGGGCTTATTCGCCCCAAAGGGCGGCGGGGCTCGGCGCGATACTTTGCGATTTTCACAGACAGGCAAAATTCGCGAACACTTTCCAATATCATCTCTACGACCAGTTCTGCGACCCCAATGATTTTAAGCCGTTCTATGCAAAAACACGGTATATGGCTGAGCATTGGAACGATTCGGCGCACCGGCTGGGCTTGTTTGACGAATACGGCAAGCCGCGCCCGCAGTATTTTCTATATGACATGCTGTATGCGATGGCGGAAAGGGAAGTATGCGCCAAAACTGAAGAAGATTGCAAAAACCTCAGGATAATCGCATCGCGAAACGACAGATGCAACACGATTTTCCTGACAAATTACAACCCGGAATCAACCGAAGAATTGACTATGTCGTTCAGATTCAAAAATGCCCGAGAGGGAATCGCGAACATGAGGGTTTGCCGCATCGACGAAGACATGATGTGGGACGACGAATCGTTTGAGCTTTTTTCCGCCGAAAACAGGACGGTATATATTCATGAAGACTTCCATTTTGATGTATATGTCCCCTCAGACAGCGTCGTCATGATAATTTTTAATTATGGCGCATAATCCGGGCTTCTAAATCCGATATTTTTTCGCCCTCAAAGCAGCGGCGAAATTTCCGGATTGCCGCCAAAACGCAGCACGTTTACCATGAATATGTTGAGCTTGTTTATGATGTTGGGGGGCAGCAGGTTCCCATCCACTTCCACTGAAAGGGTGGGGTAACCATGTTCCCTGGCCCAAGGGGTGTAAATGCCTTCGATGACGCGCCCGATAAGGCAGGCAAAAGGGCTTATGTTCACCACTCCGGAATATCCCGCATCCATGGCGGCGGCGGCCGAACCGGAGGAAACGGCTATTTCGGAATTGAGTTCCAAATTCACGAAATGCTTTTGGGTATATTCCATGATTTCGCGCATATCGTGGGGCGTTTCGGGAATCAGCCCCGTAGGGCCCAAAATCGAAAGCGTCTTTTTTTCCACCGAATGTTTCCACCATTTTTCAACGCCCAATTTTTTGAGTTCCAGCCAGGGTTTGGAAAATATGCGATTTCCGGCTTTTTTTAGGCCGAGAAGTTTTTTTTGCGCATATTCCCTGACAAAATCCAAATAATGGATCCATTCGGAAATGCCCGCCACTTTGACCACGATTCCCTGCGCGCTCATCAAGTCCGTGAGCTCGCCCACCGCGAAATCGTCGCGGCGCACGTAAATTTCCCCGATCACGAGCACTTTCGGGCAATCGGAGACCTTCTTTTTAAGCGGTATCTTTTTTAGGTTTGCGGCCAAAATTTCCAATTGTTTCCAGATGTGTTTTGGCCTATGCTCCACGTCGTCCATCAGCGCCCTCCAGGATTTTTCATATGCGGCAAGCGCTTTTGCCGGTTCTTCGGCTACTGTTTTAAGCGAGTTTTGGACGTCTTTCAAATAATCCGACAGCACCAGGCCTTTCCACATTTCCTTGGTGAAATCCGAGCCAAGCTCGCCGTAGGAATTGTCCGCGGACAATATGAAAACCACCACGTTTTCAAGGCGCAAATCGCGAAACAGATTTTCGTAGTAGACATAGTATTGCCCGGTTCTGCAGGGGCCGGTGGTGATGGGGACAAAAAGCAGGTAAAGCTCGTCCTTGCGATATTTATCGCTCCAGATAAATTCCAAGGCGCTGCCAAGCACGAGGTGGCTGGGCACGCATTCCTTTCCCGAGGCGTGGGCGCGGGCCAGCTGCACGGTTTTGCCCGTGGCCACGGGCAGCGCCTCTGCGCGCACCCCTTGGCCGCGCAGCGCGGCTCCGATGTATTCGGTCGAAATGGCACCCATGTTGGAAAGCAGCACCCTGACCCGCTTATTGTTTCTTATCTGCACTTTTTCTCCGGTTATGGCATTGTCCACGCGAAGTTCGAATTTATTTTTTTTGGTTTTTTCGCTCACGAAGCGCCAGCCGTTGTCGAAGCGCCCTTTTTCCAGATCTTCTTTTTTGTTTTTGTAGCCCTCGATGATATCGAGGAAAGCCTCCACTCTGGTGTCCACTCCGGCATCCGCCGAATGGGAATCGAGTTCCAGCGCCAAAAAAGGCTTTTGCCCCATGATCCATTTGATATAGTGCAAGATGAACGAATCGGGGGCGCACGAAAAATTGGTGATGTAAGCCAAATACAGGTTATTTTCTTTTTTTATCGAATTTGCGGCTTTCAGATCTTGCTGTCCGTAATACCAGTACATATTGGGAAATATTTTTTCATCTTCAAAAGGCAGCATGTCAAACGGGATTACGGAGCAGCCCCGCGTGGTGAACTTTTTGGGTATTCCCATGTTCGCTTCCGGCGCGAAAGCGTTGTACGGCCTGCCCAAAAGCGCGATCACCGGCCGATTTGCTTTCCGGGCCTCTTCGAGCGCGATTGCGCCCGCGTTTTTTATCGCCGCGAAATATTCGTTTTGCTTTTTCAAGCCTTTTTCAAAAGCCGAACGGATTTCTTTTTGGTCGAAACCGAGCTTTTCTCCCAGTTCCAAAAAATATTCAAACGCTTTTTCGTCGCCGAACTTGAAACTGACTACCAAAGGGAGCCACTTTTCTTTTTGGATTTCGGGAAATGCTTTTTCTATATAATAAGGCAGGCTTTGGGTTATCGGGCAAAAATTGGCGTGCACTTCGTTTTCATAACTCGGCATGTCCCGGAAATGCGGCAGCAGCACATAGTCCGCGCCTTTTTCAAGGCAATCCTGCACCGCCCCGTGGGCGATCTCCGCAGGGAAGCAGTATGCGGATTCCGCCCGCGCCACGCCTTCCCGAACCACTTCCGATGACAAAAAGGTTTTCACCCCGAGCTCATGGAAAAACCAAGAGTACAGCGGATACAGCGTGTGCACCGATAGCGCTTTGGGTATGCCGACCAAATAGACGCGCCTCTTTTCCCCGTCTTCGAGAGGAGGCGCCCCGCAATCTTCAAAAAGGAGTTTTTGCCGTTTTTCCGCATAGTCAAAAACCTTCGTTTCGGCGACTTCTTTTCTCATGTTGGCATATTTGTTGCACCTGCCGCCGAACATATATTTGCGTTCGCCCACTTTCAATACTTGGATGGGGCAAAGATTTTCGCAGGATTTGCATGCAAATACCCTTTCATAGCCGATCACCCGGGCCAAAAGCGCGTCTATATCGACGGCGCCCTCTTCTAAAAGCCCTTCGGAATGCTTGCGTTTGGCGAGCAGCCCTGCGCCAAAACAACCCATCAATTCGGGGGACGGCGGCACGAGTATCTCTTTATCCAGCAACATCGCGAAAGCGAGGGGAACGGCGGGATTCTTGGCCACGCCTCCCTGCAAAAAAATCTTTTTGCCTATTGTGCGGTTGCCCACCACGCGGTTTAAATAATTTGCCACAATCGAGCAAACGATGCCCGCAGTTATATTTTCGCGGCTTGCGCCCTGCTGCACCGCTTTGCGTATGTCGCTGTTTATAAAGGCCGAGCAATGCTCGCCGAATTTTAAGGGCGCATCCGATAATAGTGCGATCGGCCCGATTTCCTCGGCGCTCTGGATGCAAAGATCCCCCGCCGCGCTTTCTTCCAAAAACGAACCCGTCCCCGCTGAGCAGGCTTCGTTCATGGCGTAATCGATGGGCACCCCGTTTTTGAGCAGCACATATTTGGCGTCTTGTCCGCCTATTTCAAAAATAGTCTCCACTTCGGGGTCAAAATACGCGGTCCCCGCAGAATGCGCGATGATCTCGTTGTACACGCCCCGAGTTTCCAAAAATACCCCTAAAATTTCGCGGCTGGAACCCGTGACGGACACAAGCCGTATTTCGATATTTTTGGATCCGGTGTCGGAAATGATTTTTTCCTGTATGATCCTAAGGCACTCCTTCAGCGCCTTTACCGGGTCGCCGTAAGTCCTGCCGTAATGGCTGGCTGCGATTTCTTCTGTTTCCATGTCCACAAGGCAGGCTTTGGTGGTTGTGGAGCCCCCGTCGACGCCCAGAATGTAGCGCGCCCCAAGGCGGACTTTTGTGCCGGGCTTTTCGAAAAATCGCGTTTTTGATTTATGGTCGCCGAGGGCGCCGAGCGAATCGAAACGGATTTCGCCTTTTTTTATGATTTTTTCCGCTTCGGGAAGCGGGCTGCCGAATTTCGGAGCGAGTGCGGCGGCGCCCAAAGCTTCGAACACGGGTGCCGATTCGGGCGTTGCAAATTCGATTTGCGGCGCTTTTTGTTTTATGAAACGCATTATGTGGCGGTTTTTGGTTATCCCTCCGGTCAAAATCACTTTTCCCGAGTTCACTTTTGCCCTCTTCAAAAAATCGATCACTTTTACGGCCATCACGTCGGAGAGCGAAAGCACGATATCCTCCCTCGTGGCCTCCCTTTTGTTAAGCCTGTGGGTGCAGTCGCTTTTCATGAACACGGAACAGCGCGTGGACAGCGCGTGGATTTTGGCGTCGTCGGGCACATTTTCCACTTCTTCGAGTTCCATGTGCATCCGGGCGAGTTGCTGTTTGAAAAATTCCCCGGTGCCCGAGGCGCACTTGTTCCCTGAAAAACTGTTCACGATTTTGCCTTTTTCAAGCACATATACGATCAAATCTTCCCCTCCCATGCTCACCACGGCGTCCGCTTCTATCGCCGAAGCCAAAAGCGCCGCTTCCACGCAGAGCGGTTCCGGAGTTCCCGAAATGTCGAACATGAAACGCCCTTCGTTTCCCGTGACCAGCGCAGGGATCCCCGTCGGGACATTTCCCTGTTCGAGAAGTTTTTTTGCTGTCGCCATGAAATCCCCTTCATGGGCGGCAGAGGCGCCCCATGCCAAAACCCCGTCTTCCGCAAGTACCATTTTTATGCTCGTAGAGCCAACATTAACCCCCAAGGACAACATATATAATATACCCTTTCTTTTCTGTGGCGAATTTCACATTGTTATTTTATATTCGTATTGTACCACAAATTATCGCTTTTTGCAATAATTTTGCGAAATAAAAAATTTTTGCGTTTGCTTCTTGACATTTGCGCAATTAAATGATAGTATTGATTTTGAAACAATTTCAATCAAAAGGAGCGGAAATTCTAAGGAGGGTTATTTTATGGAAAAAATCAACACTCGGGCCAAAAACTTGCCTAAAGGATTGCTCGTGGACGAAATAAAAAAGGCGAACGGGCAAAAACGGGAAGTTCTTTTGCGGCGCGACGAAAAATATGGGGCAAACAGGCCGAAAATCGGCAGCTATTTGGAAAACATAGCGCTGCCGGGCCTATTCGGCTTCGATATGAACGACTATCTATGCGACCCGGAGTTATCGATCGAAATCGATCTCCGCCACAAATTGTATTGGATAGACAATGCACATGACGACCATCTCGCAGATTTGAATTTGAATTCGGGTACTATGTACTTCGACATGACGCTTTTCGGCTTGAAAATCAAATATACATATGACGGGGTGCCGTATTTCGAACCTCACTTGCTTGAACGAAAACCGGATATTTCGCTTCTTTCGCCTTTTGATTTCGAAAAAACGGGCGAAATGCCGTTAGTCCACAATCGCTTCCAAAAAATGAAGGAAATTTCCAAGGAAAGCTATGGCGGCGAGATCGGCGTGCATTTGCCGGCTTCTTACAGAGGCCCGCTCGACGTGGCCGTGCAGCTCCGCGGATACGAAAATTTCATCGCGGATTGCGCGGAAACCCCGGATTTTGTTCACGAATTGTTTTCGCGAATCATCGCCTGGCGTCTTCGCTATAATCAGGAGCGCGCCGCTTTTTTGGGCGCGGATATGCCAAAACAAACGATGATCGCCGACGATTGGGTCAATATTCCCTTTATCACTCCTTCGATGTTTGATGAATTCATGGTTCCGGCATACAAAAAAATACAGGACAACGAAGGTCCTGCGGCAAACTGGCACACCTGCGGAATTTTCTTGCCGATATTGGAAAGCTTGATGAATGCGCTGCCCGAAATGAAAAACTTGGATCTCGGCGGGTATAATATGCCGGATTGCCTCGAAATACATAAACTTGCCCCGGCAGACATGCATTTTTCGCTTTCTTTTGTCAACGCTTTCACCGTGCTCGGCACGCCGGAAGAACACCGCAAAGTATTCGGGAAATTCGGGAAGATGATGGCCGACGGCAGGCGGTTTTCGCTCACGACTTCGGCAATCGAGCCGATACTTGGAAATACTGACGAAACGGTGATCAAAATGAACCGATTCATAGATTCCGCAAGGGAATATTTTGCGTCGATTTGAAAAGGGGAGGAATTAATAATGACAAAAAGGGAAACGGTTTTAAAGACAATCGCCCATGAACCGACCGAATATGTGCCTTACAGCTTCGACATGACCTCAAAAATATCGGAATCGGTTTACAAATGGCTTGCAGACAACGGAAGGCTCGCGGACGACGGTTTCATGGGTGATTATTTCCAATTTGTCGGAGCGGGGAATCCGGCGGGATTTATAGCCGAAAACGTGGGGGAAAACAGATACAGGAACGAATTTGGGTGCATATGGGACTGCGCCCCCGAAAGAAGGGAAATAGGCGACTTCGGCAATCTGTGCAAACCCGCGCTGGACTTACCGTCGCTGGACGGCTATATTTTTCCGGATGCCTATGCTCCCGGGAGATTTGACCATTTGGACGAAAAAAGCGTCACGGGAAAAGGGAAATATGTGGTGCTCGGCGTCACCGGCATTTTTGACATCTGCTGGTTTCTCCGCGGATTTGAAAACTTTTTGGGAGATATCGCCGATTTGGATAACGCTTTCGCGGAAAAAGCCCTCGATTTGAGCGCGGAATACGTGTGCGGCATCGTAAAATCCGCTCCGGCATTTGTGGACGGCGTCCGATTTGGCGAAGACTGGGGATTGCAAAAAGGATTGATGATGTCGCCGATTTTATGGCGCAGACTGCTAAAACCCCGCCTCAAAAAAATATATGATTCGGCCAAGAGCCGCGGATTTAACGTGCTCATACATACATGCGGCGACATATCGGATATCATACCCGACTTGATAGAAATCGGGGTGGAAGTATTAAACCCCGTGCAGCCCGAAGTGATGGACATAAAAAAAATAAAGGTCGAATATGGCAAGGATCTCGCTTTTTACGGCGGAATGGGCTGCCAGAGCACGCTGCCTTTCGGCACGGTGCAGGATGTAATCGACGAAGTGGCCGACAGGGTCAAAACCATGGGAAAAGGCGGCGGGTATATTTTCGGACCTGCGGGAGCCATACCGCGGGATGCCAAACTCGAAAATGTGTTCAAGTTGGTCGAACTTTGCATCGGCGGTTTGAAGTGAGGCGATTCTTTTTTTAAATGTCAATGGCGTTATTATACTTCATGGGCAACCCCGATTTGCATATGTGCGATATGTCGGACAGGCACAGGCATTTCGGGGCGGTTTTGCCGTCCGCATAGTTTTTGAACTCGAGTATGGTCACGCCCGAATGTGTCATGTCGAAACTCGACAAAAACAAATGCGGCGAAATGTCGAGCAGGTACGATAGCCAAAGCATCCCAAACCCCTGATGGCAAAATGCCGCCACGCGCTCTTCGTTTGGGCGAATTATGCTGTATGCGCCGCCATCGCGCATATAGCCCAAACTTTTGGTGAAATCGTCTGAACAATTTGCGATGCGCCTGTAGCCGTCTTCGGCGTTCACCCTTTTGAAATATTTCGATTCATGCCATTTGCCGCCCGCAATTATCGTTTCGTCGTATTTGATTTTCGTATTCTGCCTGTGGAAAGTCCATGTATGCCTGCCGGGTTCATCTTCTATTTCACAGGCGAAATCTTTCCAGGCCAGGTTTTCGCTCATCCAGTCTTCGATCCCATATTCAATCCCGAGCAATTCGCATATGGGCCGTGCCGTCATCTGCGCCCGCATATTCGGAGATGAATACACCCTGTCAAAACCGTTTGCCGCGAGCCTTTGAGCCAGCGCCTTTGCTTGCATGTGGCCGAGCTCAGTCAGGGAATCGGGGTTGTAAATGGGGTCTGCGTGCCGTATCACATATAATAGCATTGTTTTGTTTTCCCTTTCATTTTACAAATTGGCTGCCGTACATCTGCGCGTACAGCCCGTTTTTTGCGATCAATTCGCCATGCGAACCGCTTTCCTCGATTTTTCCGTCTTTTACGGTCATTATCACATCCGCGTCGCGTATGGTCGAAAGGCGGTGCGCTATGACAAAAGAAGTGCAGCCCGCAGCCAGCCGCAATAGCGCTTCCTGTATGTGCAGTTCTGTTCTCGTGTCAACGCTCGAAGTCGCTTCGTCCAATATCAGTATGGGAGCGCGGCAGAGCGCGGCTCTCGATATGGCGAGAAGTTGCCTTTGCCCCTGCGAAAGCGAGTCCATATCGCCCTTCACCATCGTGTTGTAGCCGTTTTTCAATCGCCTGATGAATATATCCGCATTGGCGGCTTTCGCCGCTTCCTCCACTTCCGAATCTGTGGCTTCGGGTCGGCCGTAACGGATATTGTCCGCGATTGTCCCGGTAAAAAGGCAAGTGTCCTGGAGCACGACGGAAAAAGCGCGCCTGAGGCTTTCCCTCTTGTAATTTTTTATGTCGATCCCATCTATGTAGACGACCCCATCGGTCGCATCGTAAAATCTGGTCAACAAATTCACGATGGTGGTTTTTCCCGCTCCGGTGGCGCCTACCAATGCGACTTTTTGGCCGGCATGTACTTCAAAGCTCACGCTTTTCAATACGTTTTTCCCCGGCACATATGCAAATGTCACGTTTTCAAAACGGACTTCGCCTTTTGGCGCACCGATATCCACCGCGTTTTTTGCGTCTCCGGGTTCTTCCGCTTCTTCCAATATTTCAAACACGCGCTCCGCTCCGGCTAAGGCGGACTGCAAAGCGTTGAACATCCCCGCTATGTTGTTTAAAGGAAAAGTGAATTGCCTCGAATACGCCGCAAAACTGCCTATTGCCCCGATGGAAAGCAAATTGTTTGCTGCAAGTAACCCGCCCGCCGACGCCACGCACACATAGCCCAAGTTCGTGATCACGTTCATAAACGGCATCAAAAAGCCAGACCATATATTTGCTTTTATGGAATAATCAAGCAGTTCTTTGTTTGTGGCGTCGAAATCGCCGATGATTTTTTTTTCCATGTTGAACGCCTTGATTATCTTCTGGCCAACCACCGCTTCCTCGATTTGCCCATTTAATATGCCGAGTTCCTTTTGCTGCCCTTTGAACATTTTTTTTGATTTGCCCGCCACGAATTTTGTCAGCAAAAAAACCAAAGGCACGGTGACAAGCGCCGCAAGAGTCATATAGAAGCTGAGCGCCAGCATCATGGCCAAAGACCCGGCCAAGGTTATCGCCGCGCTTGCAAGCTGCGTCGTGGATTGCGCGATCGTAACGCTTATATTGTCTATGTCGTTTGTCATGCGGCTCATGAGTTCCCCGTGGGTTTGCGCGTCGTGATATGTGAGTGGGAGATTTTGAAATTTGTCGAACAGATTTTTTCGCAATGAGCGCACTATTCTCTGCGAAACGGAATTCATGATAACCCCTTGCGCAGTGTTGAAAAGCCAGCTTGCGATATACAGCGAGGCTAAAATGGCGGCGATGGAATATGCCAAATTAAAATTTACCCCGTCTTCCAAAGCGTCTATCGCCTTTCCGATAAAATACGGCGCCAAAACGACGATGGAAGTATCCGCAATAAGCAAAAATATCACAAAAAAAATCGATTTCGCCTCTTTGAAATAGAATTTTAAAAGTTTCCCGAATGTCCCTTTTGCATCTTTGGCTTTTTCTCCCGGGGCGAACCTCGCCGCCGGGCCGCCGGGCGCCCCCGACCGCCCTATGGGCAAAGGCGCTGTTTCCGGGCGTTTTGTTTGATTTTGTCGATCCATATAACGTTCACCTCCCGATTTGCGACATGTATATGTCGCGGTAAACAGGGCAGTCTTCAAAAAGTTTCTCATGCGGGCCGAAACCGGCTTGGTTCCCGTTTTCCAAAACAAGAATTTTGTCGCAGGCCATTGCGGTGCTTATGCGTTGGGTGATGAACAGGCAAGTCATTTCATTTGAAAATCCGCGTATCGCGCGTTTGACTTTCGCTTCCGTCATCACGTCGAGCGCGCTCGTGCAGTCGTCCAAAATCAAAATTTCGGGTTTGCGTATCAGAGCCCTGGCGATCGATATTCGCTGTTTTTGCCCTCCGGAAAGATTTACGCCGTTCTGCCCGATTGCCGTGCCGTACCCTTCCGGCATCGCCGAAATGAAACCGTGCGCTTCGGAGGCCTTAGCGGCTTCTTCTATTTGGGCGTCTGTGGCTTCTTGGTTTCCCCACAATATGTTTTCTTTGATTGTTCCCGTGAAAAGCGAGGCGGTCTGCGGGACGATCGCGATTTGGCGTCGCAAAGCTTCTTCGGGGATGGTTTCGATCGGCGCGTTAAATATTGACAAATTGCCGCTGGAAGCACCGTAAAAACGCATGAGCAAAGCGGCCAAAGTGCTTTTCCCGGAACCTGTCGGCCCTATGACGCCGAGGGTTTCGCCTTTTTCGACGGCAAAACTCAAGCCCGAAAGAGCGGCTTGTCCCGTCGAGCCTTTGTATTTAAAACCCACATTGTCGAAAATGATTTGAGTTCGCGCCTTTTTCGCAATCGTTCCGGGAGGAAGCGCAGCATCGGTTTTGCCGGCGAGTCCCGAAAAATCCGTTTCAAAAACTTCCCGTATGCGTTCATTCGAGGATTTTACCCGGACAAACATATTGAGCACGTTGGATATCATGTTCAGGCTGTTTTGTATTTGCGTCATATATGTAACAAACGCTAAAATCTCGCCCACGCGCATATTGCCCAAATCCACCCAGCGCGCCCCGAAAAATATGACGGCGGCTATGCCGAAATTTGCGAAAAGCGCCATGAAAGGCGAAAATACCGCGAGTATTCTGTTCGCTTTTATGGCGCTGGCGGCAAGATTTCCGTTGGCTTCGGAAAAACGGTTTTCCTCCTCGTCGAAGCGCCGGAACGCCTTGACTAACCGTATTCCCGCGAGGTATTCGCGCATCGTGGTGTTCAACCTGTCGAGCGCCCGCTGGACTTTTGCGAATCTCGGATATGTCATTTTCATGCTCAGCCCGATGACAAATCCGACGCAGACGACGACCGGGGCGATAATTGGCATTGCGCGGTAATTCAGCGTGGCCGCCATGATGATCGCCCCGGCGCACATTATTGGCGCCTTGAAAAAAATGCGCATCATTCCGTTTATGAAGTTTTGCATTTGCGTTATGTCGTTTGTCATGCGCGTTACAAGCGAGCCGCTTTCAAAACGATCCATTTCGTCGACTGACAGGGATTGTATTTTCGCGAACATATCGTGGCGCAAATCCGCTCCGAATTTTTGCGATGCCGTGGAGGCCGATATGTTCCTGATTACGGCGAAAACCGCTCCCGCTCCGGCTATGGCGAGCATGAAAAGCCCCGTTTGGGCGACATAGCCCAAATCCTGTTTTGCCGCACCCTCGTCGATTAGGGTCGACATGAACTTGGGTTGCCAAAGGTCGCAAGCGGCTTCGCACGAAACGCAAAATACCGACAAAAAAAACAGCCATTTGTATTGTTTCCAATATTTTTTCAAATATCGCAAGCGCCTTTTCACCCCATTCCCTTTCGGTTCGAGAAAATTATATCACAAAAAGAAAAATGATGATAGCGCAGAATTGTTAATTTTTAGCTAAGAACTGCAATTTGTCCCGCCGTTTTGGTTTTAATCGCTTACAAGCGAATGGGCGGAAATTTTGCGTATTTTCCACGCTATGGACATCGAGGCAAAGTATGCAATCCCTAAGATAGCGGCGCATATGATTACAGTCTGATCCAACGGCACGGGCAAGCTTACTTTGACGATGCCCATTTGGCCCATCAGCGCGGCCATTATCGGGTTCAGGCCGAAGAAACCGATAACCGCCCCGAAAATCGCCCCGATGAAAATGGACGGAGCTATGTTCAAAGCGATTTGGTTCATCAGCCGAAAGGTGGTATAGCCCATCGCTTTTTGGATGCCCAATTCCCGTTTTCTTTGGAGGATATTGGTTTTTATGACCATGTACAGCGTCAAAACCACCACGAACGCCGTAATCGCCATGATTCCGGCGGCAACTGCGGCGAAAATGCCGCTAATTCCATCCATCGTCGTTTTGAGTTGATCCCGCGAATCCGTGACGCTGTCGAAAATATCGCCTTCCTCCGCTTGGACGCGTTCGAGAAATTCTTTGACGTCGATTCCTTCGCGGAAATACGCATTGTATCCCATGAATTTGTAATCGGGTTTGATTTCCCGAACTCCGTCCCCGGTTATGAATCCATTGAAGCCCCCGTTGTTTATATATTGCACAATCCCGCAAACGATATAGTTTTTTTCGTTTTCGCCGCATTTGGCCGTCACCGTGTCTCCGGTCTTTTTGCCTGTGACTTTTGATATGTTGGTTCCAAGCGCGATTTCGTTTTCATGCTTGGGATAGCGGCCTTCAAGCAGCATATTTCCTTCCAGCAATTGACAGTCTTCCACAGTGACGCTCAATATGCTCGTTTCATCCACCAAAAGCGTTACGGCGGTTTCATATCCGAAAGATTTGCGCACTTCGGGGCGCGCAAGAAGCCTTTCGTTGAACGCTTCGCCGTCTTCGCCGTTTTTCAGCATGAACCACGCATCGGGCATTTCGCCGAACAACGCGCGCGCAAAGCTTTCGCGCCCTTCGTTCATGTTGTAATTCACGGCAATGCCCATGACAGAAGCCATCGAAACTGCGGCTACGATGACGCAAATGGATGCGGCCTGCTTTTTTTTCTGCGAAAGCTGTTTTAAGGCCAGCAGAAAATCGAGCCCGCCCCGCGTTTTGTCAAGCGGGAACGCATTTTTTTTGAAGCTGTGGGTCGCAATTCCGCCGCGAAGCGCGATCAGCGGGTGCAATTTTCCGATCCGTTTTGCAGAGACATATGAGATGAGCGAAACCGCCGACAAAACTGACAAAATGGAGATCGCCGCCGCTGCAGGGTCGAATCCGGGCATCCAATCCAACGCGACCATCGGTTTCAATAAATTCACAATCGCCGGGATTGCAATCTGCGCGAAAATAAATCCCATGGCGCCGCCTAAGGCCGCAATAATTCCAAATTGTACCACAACGGATGAAATGATTTGAAAATTTTGGTAACCTACCGCTTTTTGCGTTCCGATATTTCCCATATTCTCTTCAATGCTGTTGAGGATGCGGAAACGTATGACAATCACGCAAACCGCGAGCAGAATGCCGGCGAAGGCGGTCATTACGATCGCGGCGATCATTGGAATCATTGTGCGCGACTGTTTCGCGCTGTCCAAAGACAAATCGTGCTGCAGCCCATCTATCGAAATTTCCTTGTTGTAATCGGCCTGAAAAAATACCGCGTCTTCCGCGTTTTCAAAACGAGCGGAAACAAATGCGAACCCCGCATCCGGAAACCGCTCCGAAAGCTCGCTGTATTTTTCGCCGGATACATAGAAACGGTATATATTGATCATCTGCGCGCCCATCATGAGTTCTTCCGAACAGCCCGCGACAACAAAATGCAAATGGGTTCCCGCCAATGTGACTTTGAAATCGTCGCCTATTTTAAATCCTCCGCCCAAAAACATGAAACCGGGAATATAGATCGCATCTTTTGAAAGAGGTTTGAAAGTGCCCATCAAAACAGGTTCGTCCATTTTTTGATTTTCGGCTTGCGCAAAAAAATACAAAGCGGCCGAAGTCCCCGTTTCGCTTATATAGTATTCGCCATACCCGCCGACGGCGTTTTGCATTTGGATTTCAACGACTCTCGGGTCGTTTTCGATATAGCGCAAATGTTTTTCAATGGGCAAAGAATTCGGATAAACCGCCGTATAGTGCGCCGATTTGTTTTGATTGGCGCGAATATCGAAAAAATTTCCCAATCCGAAAAGCAGCACTAGCCCGATATTTAAAAGCATCACCGCTATCAGGGCAAAAGCCAATAAGCCAACCGACTGGCTTTTATTTTTTCGCAGATTCGCAAAAGTGAGCATCAATATATTTTTCATTTTTACCACCCCATCACCGTCAAAAATTCGTTGAGTTTGTTTTGCCGCTCATTGTCTTTTGCCGTATATTTCCCTAAGAGGCATTCGCCGCGGATCACGCCGTCCTGCAGATACAAGATGCGGTTTCCCCGTTGCGCCGATTTTAAATCATGCGTGACCATTACGACGCTTTGGCCCTGTTCGTTGATTTCGACCAGCGCGTCGAGAACGGCTCTGCCGTTCGCGGAATTGAGCGCGCCGGTCGGCTCGTCCGCAAAAACGATTTTGGGATTGTTGACAAGCGCACGGGCGATGCCCGCCCTTTGCGCTTCGCCGCCGGAAACTTGAGCAGGGAATTTAAGCCAAATGGTTTCATCAAGATTGAGCCGCTTCAATAATTGTTTGGCCCGATTGGCGACGTTTTTGCGGTTTTTGTCGATTAATAGCCCGCAAGCCATTATATTGTCGAGTATGCTCATGTTGTCCAACAGATAAATCTGCTGAAATACGAACCCGCAGTTGTCGCGCCGGAAAACCGCCAGTTTGTCGTTGGATAACCTGCTTATCTCGCGGCCGGAGAAATTTATTTCTCCGAGAGTCGGTTTGTCCATGCCCGACAGCGCATAGAGCAACGTGGATTTGCCGGCTCCGGACGGTCCCATGATGACTGTAAAGTCCCCTTCGTAGATTTCCATGTCGAGATTTTTCAAGACATGCTGCAAAAGCCCTCCGCTCGAAAAGGTTTTGCATAATTTGGCTGTGGTCAAAATCGCGTTTTTCATATGTATGCACCCCGAAAAATAAAATAGGATTGATTGTATAATCTTATTTTACACTATCAATCCTTAATTGATCTTTGCCTGTTTCTTATTTGTTTCTTAAATCGCAAAATTTTTTTTCACGCGAGCCGAAGCGAAATCGTGACCGCAAAACCGCCGGGGCGGTTTTCGCAGCGCAAACTCCCCGACATCTGCTCTATCAAAAATTTTGAAATGTGGAGCCCCAGCCCGTAACCGCTTTTATCCCCGGCATTTTTCCCGCGATAGAATTTGTTGAATAAAAACGGCAGTTCTTCACCCGGCGCTCCCGGCCCGAAATCCATTATATCAATGACAAGATGCCTGTCTTCGAAAATCGCGTTGATTTCAATATCTGTGCCCGCGTATTTATACGAATTGGAGATTATATTGTCAAAAACCTGTTGCAACCGCGCAGGGTCGGCCAAAACAATGCACTGCGGAATGCAAAAAAGCCCGGCTTTCCCTTTGTAATCCGCGTTTTGGATTAACTGCGGAATTGCTGTGCTTTGAATTTCGGCGACCGTCACGCTCAGCTCCTGCAGTTCTTCAAGCGTTGCGTGGAATACATCGGTGACCAATAAATTTATCTGTTCCGTTTTTTCATTGATTCTTTCGAGCTGAATTTTTTCTTTTTCGTCCTTTGCTTTTAAAAGCATGAGTTCTGCCGCCGCTTTGATTGACGCGATCGGCGTTTTTATGTCATGGCTGAGCGAAGCCACAAGCTCTTTTTTGCTCCGGTCGGCGGCGCGTTCGTTTTCGCGCGCTTTTTTCAGCTCTTCGCGCATCAAGTCAAAACTTTCGGTAAATGCCCCGAATCTGCCGTGCATATCCATTTCCAGCGGCATATCCAGATTTCCCATAGCCACATCTTTCGCGAAACGCCGCAATTTTCGGAATGGCCTCAAGACGCTTCGTTCGCAGTATAAATAGAAAAATATTTCCGTGCCTGCAAATACGGCCATATACACGCACAAAAAAACCTGTAACGCAAAGTCTCTGCTTTTTTTTGCGGCATTCATGGTTTCGTATTCCCGCATTAATTTATTTGCTATCATATCCACCGTTTCAATTGAGTCGCCGCCCTGCATCGCGGTCATTACGGCGTCATTTAAAGCGACCATGTCGGGGATGGGCAAAATATCATTTTTATGCAACGCGAATGTTCCGGCTAATCCGAAACCCAAAGCGATAAAAACAAAAATCAAAATTTTTTTCATTTGTCAATCCCCTCCGAACACATAACCCGTTCCCCATATTGTCTTGATATGGCGCGGTTCGTTCGGGTTTTCTTCGATTTTTTCCCGTATGTGGCGTATATGCACATTCAGCGTGTTGTCGCCCGTGACCGAATCCTCCCATACTTTCTTGAAAATCTCGTTTTTTGTTATGACGCGGTTTTTATTTTTTGCAAGGTATGCTAGCAGTTTGTATTCCATCGCTTTGAGCGTTATTTTTTCCCCTTTTACATGGACGCTCATATTTTCAAAATCAATTTGAATGTTTTCGTGCTCAAAAACGGATCCGGCATTGACCTGATGACGTCTCAGCACTGCTTTGACTTTTGCCAGGAGGACTGAAAGCGAATACGGTTTTTGTATATAGTCGTCGCCCCCTATGTTGAGGGCAAGGAGCATATCGTCGTCGCTTGTCCTGGCGCTGATGAAAAGGATGGGTATGTCTGTCGTTTCCCGCAGCTTTTTGCATAGGTCAAACCCTGACGAGCCTCCCAAATTTATATCGAGCAAAATCAAACCGGCGATATTGTCGGCAAAAAATTCGATGCAGGATTTCGAATCGGCGACCCATTCGGTTTTTACCCCGAATGTATTGAAATATTCGCGGGTGCTTTCCGAAAGCAATTCCTCGTCGTCGACTATGAGGCAATCGTATTTCATGGATTTTTATCCTTTCTTCGCGTGTAGCGGCGGGAAAACCCGCCGCTCACGCATTTTTGCGCTTTTCAAATAAGCCAGATTGTGATCGCCGCATACATGGCGGCAAGCGCCAGCAAAAGCAAGGCGACGCCGATCTTTACGGGCAGGCGCGAATAGTTGAAGCCCAAATTGTTTCCGAACCTGTCCTCCACGATTATGGCGGGATCGTCCGGGTTGTGGTAAAACATCCCTATGGCCCAGTATTTGTCGTCACCCCGCCCGGAAACACCCTCAAAACCGGATTTGCCGGTATCGGGCTTTTCGGGGTTTTGGGCCAGGGCGGCCATATTTGCTTTTATCCTGCATCCGCCTTGCCCCGAGGCGATCGAAACGGCTATAAGCGGCACCATCGGGACGAACACCAAAACCATGATAATCCAAAATGGGAAATTTAAATCGGGGAATACAGTCAAAAATCCGGGTAAAATGATCGCGAGGACGATGCCAAGCGTCATAAATCCCATGCTGTTGCCCATGCGTCTGCGGTATATGCGGTGCTGCGCGAAGGATATTTCGGGATTTTGCGCGTCTATTTGAAGCTTTGCCCTGACGAACATGACATTGGCAAACCACATTATGGCCAGCATCGCGAAATTCAGCAGCGGCAGCGCCATTACGTTGATCAGATTTTTGTCGGACCATGCGTCGGGCTGCATGTTTATATCAAAATGCGTGGGCATAGGGTCGGGAAGCTCAGGATAGCGCGCGAGTATGATGACTGCGCCCGCAAAAATCAATATGGCCCCTGCCGCATACCATATCCAAGGCAAATCGGAGAGATTCCCCCTCGAATGGGAAGATTTTGTCTCTGCGAAAACAGATTCCGAAACCTTCCAGCCTTTCTGCTCTTTCAATTTTACGGCTCGCTTCCAATTTGGGACAAAAGCCGCCATTTGGACCGCGACGAACAAAAGCGGAAAATACATAGTGGCTGCCAGGGTCATTTCGGGAAATGCGATGAACTGCGCCACATTGAGCGCGAGTATGGCAATAGTCCCTGTCAAGCACGTTGCGATATATTTTTTGATCAAAATTTTCGCTTCTTCGCAACCATGCTCCTCCAAAGGTATTTTTACGCCGAACAGAAAAGATTTTCTCGTCAGAATCGGGACAATCGGCATAAAAGCCCCGATCAAAACCGTTACGGCGATATTTGTGACAAAACAAAATACATTCAATTCATTCATTTTTCATCCTCCTTTTGAACGTTTGTGGCATTCGGCGCACAGCGAAGCAAATTCGCCCGCATCCATGCCATGGCAGACAGCTTCTGCAGCAGCCAAAATAATCCGTTTCGAAAGCGCCGACAAAAACAATTCGCCGGCCGGAGCCGCTTGCGCCGCCATCGCCCCTTTGCGCCTGTCCATCGCGATGTAGCCCTCGTCGCAAAGCATGGAATAGGCTTTGTTGACCGTGTGGAAATTTATTCCGAGGTCTGCGGCAAGGTTGCGCACCGATGGCAGAGCTTCGCCCGGCACGAGTTTTTTTGCCGCCAAACCTAATACGATCTGGTCGCGGATCTGCTCGTATATCGGCGATGGGCTTTGTGTGTTGATTTCGATTATCAATTTTATCCCTCCCGTTAATTTAAATTTCAAGCGCACTTGTTATATATCTATTATAACACATATAACAAAAAATGTCAATAGGCAAAACGAAAAAAAATAAAATTTTTTTGCTTGTTTTTTGCTTGACATTGCAAGGCAATCTGTATATAATATTAATGATGACAAAAACAATAATAATAACGAGGAGAAATGAAAATGAAAAAATTTGTTTGTTCCGTATGCGGTTACGTCCACGAAGGCGCAGAAGCTCCGGAAAGTTGCCCCCAGTGCAAAGCTCCGGCCTCCAAATTCAACGAAAAACCCGAAACCGGGCTGGTTTTTGCCGACGAACACAAAATCGGCACGGCAAAAGAAGTAGATCCCGAAGTGCTTGAAGGGCTCCGCCAAAATTTCATGGGCGAATGCACGGAAGTGGGGATGTATCTCGCCATGAGCCGCCAAGCAGACAGGGAAGGGTACCCGGAAGTCGCCGAAGCCTACAAAAGAATCGCTTTCGAGGAGGCCGACCACGCCGCCAAATTTGCCGAACTGCTCGGCGAAGTAGTAGATGCCTCGACCAAAAAGAACCTTGAAATGCGGGTCATGGCGGAACATGGCGCGACGCAAGGCAAAAAGGACATCGCCACAAAGGCAAAACAGCTCAACCTCGATGCGATACACGATACCGTGCACGAAATGTGCAAAGACGAAGCGCGCCACGGAATGGCGTTTGCGGGTTTGCTCAAAAGATATTTTTAATCGCCGGTTTTCAAATTAGACCATGACAAAATCGCAGGGAACGGATTTTTTCGTTCCCTGCGCAAATCATGAACCAATATGAACAATGGAGGGAAAAAACATGCACATTTTTTCTACGTTGTTTGCCGCGCAGTCGGTGGACAAGGAACTGCGTTCCCAAGAAGGGCTGCAAGCGGCAGTCGAATGGTGCAAAGCTTCCGCTTTGCGCAAAGTGTACATCGAATCTTTCAGGGGAAATTTGTTTATAGAGCAGGAGTTGCTCGAATCGGTGCGCGACCGTTTCCTTGAAGAAGGATTTATCGTGCATGGTTGCGTCACCACCACAAAAATGCACAAGCTTTCAAACGGCTGGAGCGAAATCGCCTGTTATTCCCATGCGCCCAACCACGAGTTGATGGAATCCATTTTTCGCCGCACCGCCGCTGTTTTTGACGTTGTGATGATTGACGATTTCCTTTTTACCGACTGCACCTGCGAAGAATGCGAAAAAGCCCGCGGGGGGCGCAGCTTTGACGATTACCACAGCGACGTCATGGTCGATATGTGTCTTGACCGCATAATTCGGCCCGCGCGCGAAGTGAACCCGTCGTGCAAAATAATCATAAAATATCCGCAGTGGTATGAGGATTTCCAAAAACGCGGCTACGACGTGATACGCCAGACCCGCAATTTTGATTTGATCTGGGGCGGCACGGAGACCCGCGATCCCGACAATGAGCGTTGGGGCCGTTTCCCGCAGACCCATGCTTTCTATATGATGGCATGGGATATGAAACTCGACCCCGAAAAGTGCGGGGGAGGCTGGTTTGACCCCTATGGCACCACCCCCGCCACATATCTCGAGCAGGCCAGGCAGACGATACTCGGCGGCGCGAAGGAATCCATGCTGTTTTGTTACGGCTCGCTGTACAAAGGCGACGAAGGCATAAAAAATACCGCCGCCATCAGAAAGGAAATGCCGGGGCTCCACAAACTGGCTTATCTCGTATGCGGAAAAGAAATCAACGGCGTGTCCGTTCCGAAAATGCCCGGGCATGACACCGATAAAGAAAAATACCTTTCGAGTTTTTACGGCATGTTAGGAATACCGGTGGTCCCGGACATTTGCCTTGACCAAAATGCAAAATCCGCCATCCTCGGCTATCAGGCCATCGGCTTTCCGGATGCCTCGATATACGCGAAAAATGCCATAAAAGAAAAAAAAGCCATATGCTTCAGCGAAGGTTTTTTGGAATATATGGCGATGGATCACGAAAACGGCGCTTTTGTAATCCGCCCCGGGGAAGACAACTGGAGACTCGCCGAAATGCCTATGCCGGAACTTGAATCTTTTCGCGATATTCTTTTGAAGCCTCTGGGCATATCGTTTTCCGCCCCCGCAAAAGTCGCTTTGAACCTCTACGGCGACGATCTGGAAATTATACAAAATTTCAATGATTTCGCGGTGGAGGTGACCATAGATTTGAAAGGGCGCAATCCGAAAACCCGCAATGTGTCGCTGGTTCTCCCGGAAGAAGGCAAAATCAAGATGGTGCGGAACAAAACGGAATACAAAATAGAAATGCCGCCGAGGACGCTTTTGGCGCTGGATTGAACGAAAAAAGAAAGGATGCTGAAATGATGAAAGCAAAAAAAATAACTGCGGCATTTTTGGCGGTTGCGTTTTTGTGCTGCATGCTGTTTTCGTGCGCCGACAAAACTCCGCAGGATGCCATAGACAACAAAGCCGACGACGCGATTGCAAAAGAAGCCGATGAAAATTCAAAAAAAGATGAAAAGCAGATAAGCGACAGCCTTCCCGAAAACCTCGATTTCAAAGGGGCGGAATTTAGGGTGCTCCACCGCAACGGGAACAACGGATATTACGGGGACGGCGACGTTTTTGAAATCGAAATATTCGCGGAGGCCGAAAACGGGGATATTATAAACGATGCGATATACAAACGAAACAAAATCGTCGAAGACAGGCTCAACATAAAGATAAACCCCATCGGGATCATAGACGCCAGCTGGGACAAAGCATACGATTTTTTCAACTACATAAAAAACAGCGTTTCGGCGGGGGACGACGAATTTGACGTCGCCTTGGGGTATGCCGCATTGATGCCCAATTACGCCATGCAGGGCCTGTTCCTCAATGTGAACGATTTCCCGTATGTCGATTGCGAAAAGCCGTGGTGGAGCAGCAATTTCAAAACCGAAATGTCGATAGGAGGCAAATGCTACCTGCTTGAGGGCGACTATGCGCTTTCACTTCTCGCAAGGGCGATGTGCGTTTTCTACAACAAGGACTACGCCAAAAATTTGGGGATTGAAAACCTATACCAGACAGTTCTCAGTTCCGATTGGACTTTGGACAAAATAGGCGAAATATCGAAATCGGCGTTTGTGGACGTCAACGGCGACGGTAAAAAAGATTCAGGGGACCGATTCGGGACAACGATAACGGTAGGGACATACATAGACAATTTGTGGTTTGCTTTCGACCAGCCGGTGACGGTCATGGATTCCGGCGGTTATCCTGAGCTCGCGGCGAATACGGTGAAAATGGCGGACATGGTTTTGAAAACATATGAATTTTTGTATGAAAACGAAGGCGTGAACGCCCTTGTCGAAAATTTAGAAGAAGAAATGAATTGCTTGAACAACTTTTCATCGGGAAACATATTGTTTTGGCCGAATACGCTCTACAAAAACGTAATGCTCAGAGCCACCGAAACGGATTACGGGATATTGCCATACCCGAAATGGAACAAAGAACAGGAAAGATACATGACAGGGGCGCAGGACAATTTTTCCATAATGGCGATTCCCATAACATGCCAAAATACGGAACTTGCGGGAGCCGCCTTGGAGGCGCTCGCCGCTGAAAGCTACCGGAGCGTCACCCCCGCATATTATGAAATCGCCTTGAAAACCAAATATCTTCGGGACGACGAATCCGCAATGATGCTCGACATAATCAGGGATGGCCTTTCGTTCAATTTCGGGGCGTACCATACGGACAGCATAGGGGATCTCAGGCTGCAGTACCGATTCATCATGGGAAACAAAAAATCGGATTGGGTTTCCGTTTACGAAAAAAACGAAGCCAAGTATCAAAAAGGCCTGGAAAAAACAATCGAAAATTACATGAATTTGGATCATTGAAAAATGGGCGACGGAATGAAAACATACAGTTTTAACGTGAATTCTTTCGAAGTGAAAGCAAAATATCACGAACGGGACATAAGCGATATTTTCGTGCCGCTGATTTTGCGGCTCGACGAAATGCGGCAAAACGCCGGGCGCAGGATCGTCGTCTATTTGGCCGGGCCGTGCGGGGCCGGAAAGACGACGATGTCTCTTTTGCTGGAATCGCTGGCCCCCGCATATGCAAAAAGCGCCGCGCAAGCTGTGGGCATGGATGGTTTCCATTACAAAAGCGAATATCTGAAAAGCAATTACATAAAAAAAGACGGCGGCGAAATCTTGATGCAAAACGTGAAAGGCAGCGCGGAGACATATGACTTTGAAAAACTGCGCGAAAAAATAGCGGCTTTGAAAACCGGCGATGTATATTGGCCGGGCTATGACAGGCTCATGCACGATGTGGTGGAGGATGCCGTTTTTGTCTGCGGGCAGATTGTGATAATTGAAGGAAACTGGCTTCTTTTGGATGAGCCGCGATGGCGCGGGCTTATTCGGTTTTGCGATTATTCGATATTTATCGGCGCCGCAGAAAAAATTCTCATAAGACGGCTGACCGAGAGGAAAATAATGGGCGGAATGGGCGAGCGCGAGGCAATAGATTTTGTCATGCGCAGCGACGCCGAAAATATAGGGCGGATACTCGGCCGCAGGGCAAAATGCGATTTGGAATTGCAAATGGCCGAAAACGGCAGGTTCGCCGTAAAATAACCGAGATTATCTTGTCGGGGGGAATGATATGGCAAAATCGCTTGTCTTGGCTGAAAAGCCATCGGTGGCAAAAGAAATCGCGAAAGCGCTCGGTTGCCGCAAAAATGAGAACGGATTTATATCGGGGGAAAAATATATAGTCACCTGGGCGCTAGGGCATCTCGTGACCCTCGCAGATCCGGAAAGCTACGGAGAGCAGTACAAGGAATGGAGCCTCGAATCGCTTCCCATATTGCCCCAGAGAATGGAGCTTGTCGTGATCAAGGAAAGCGCCAAGCAATTCAAAACAGTAAAAGAGCTGCTGTTTCGCCCGGATGTGTCCGACTTGGTCATCGCCACCGATGCGGGTAGGGAAGGGGAACTCGTGGCGCGCTGGATTTTGATCAAATCGGGTTGCAAAAAGCCGGCAAAACGCTTGTGGATATCTTCCCAGACGGACAAAGCCATACGCGACGGATTTTCTTCCTTGAAACCTGCAGCCGATTATGACAACCTTTATCTTTCGGCAAAGGCCAGGGCCGAAGCGGATTGGATGGTGGGTTTCAACGTGACGCGCGCGCTTACTTGCAAGCACAACGCGCAGCTTTCGGCAGGGCGGGTGCAAACGCCCACCCTCGCCTTGATTTGCGAAAGGGAAAATGAAATAAAAAATTTCGCGCCGAAAGAATATTTTACTATACAGGCGAAATTTGACGGCTTTTCTGCATTATGGAAATCCAAGGATGGCCTGTCGAGAATTTTCGACAAAACGGCAGCCGAAAAAATCTTGTCCGAAACAGCCGGAAAATCGGCTATCGTGTCGGAAATGGCGAAGCAGTACAAGCAAAAACCGCCCCCCGCCGCATATGATTTGACGGAACTTCAGCGCGATGCGAACAAAAAATATGCATATTCGGCGAAGCAGACGCTCTTCGTCATGCAGTCGCTGTACGAATTCCATAAGATCGTCACATATCCGAGAACCGATTCGAGATACATAACCGAAGATATTGTAGCGACTTTGCCCGAACGGCTATCGGGCATCGCCGTGGGAAATTATGCGGCAGCGGCGAAAAATTTGCAAAAAAGCCGCCCGCTTTCGACGCGTTACCTCGTCAATGACAAATTGGTCACCGACCACCACGCCATAATCCCGACGGAAGAGCGCGTAAATTTGCTCGCGCTTTCGCCGGAAGAGCGCAATATTTTCGACTTGATCGTAAAACGTTTTCTGGCAGTCCTTTCGCCCCCGTTTGAATACGAAGAGACAAAACTCACCGTAAAAATCGGGCAAGAATATTTTTTCGCAAAAGGCAAAATCGTCAAAGCTGCGGGCTGGAAATCGATATATGACGGAACTGCAGCCGACGAAGAAGAAGAAAGCGGCGAAAACGAACCCGAACAAAACCTTCCGCCGATGAAACAAGACGACAGGCTGAATTTTAAATCATGCGAAATGGAAGCAAAAAAAACAACGCCTCCTCCGCGATACACGGAAGCTGCTTTGCTTTCCGCAATGGAAAATCCTTCAGGGCAGGTTGAAAACAAAGCTTTGCGCGACGTGCTCCAAAGCACGAGCGGGCTGGGCACCCCGGCGACAAGAGCCGACATCATAGAAAAGCTGTTTTCGGCTTTTTACGTGGAGCGCAGGGGGAAAGAAATTTTTCCCACTTCAAAGGGAATCCAATTGATTTCGATTGTGCCCCGGGATTTGAAATCGGCGGAATTGACCGCGAAGTGGGAACAACAATTGAGCCTGATCGGAAAGGGGATGTCCAAAAGCGAAAATTTCATCGCCGAAATGAAAAAATATTCGGCGGATTTGGTTTCGATGGTTTCGGGCAGCTCGGCAAAATACATACACGACAACATGACAAGGCAGAAATGCCCCGAATGCGGAAAATTTTTGCTTGAAGTGAGCGGGAAAAAGGGGAAAATGCTCGTATGTTCCGAACGCGAATGCGGTTACCGGAAGAACCTGATAATCGAAACCAATGCCCGGTGCCCGAATTGCCACAAAAAATTGCAAATGAGGGGCGAAGGCGAAAAAAAGATATTTGAATGCATATGCGGTCACCGCGAAAAAGCGGCCGACTTCGAAAAGCGCCGCGCCGAAGCGGGGGCAAATAAAATGGAAGTGAAAAAATACCTCGAAAAACAAAACGAGCAGGAAAAAGCTGTTTCGGGAAACACGGAGCTTGCTGCGCAGCTGGCAAAATGGATGGAACAAAACAAAAACGACTGACGAAGTTCGCCGCGAATTTTGGGAAGGAGCCGCGAAATTGCAATATTTTTGGAAAGCAGGAAATTATTTATGCATAGGCAAATGATAAAGCTTGAAACCATAAACAGCGTCCTCGAATTTGACGAAGCGAATTTGCGGCTTTGCTCCGTGCGTTCAAAAAACGCGCCGGAACAAGAATTCATAAAGTTTGACGAAACCCACCCGACATTCGAGATGGGGTATTATGACAGCAAAAAACGCTACCGTTTGTTAAGTTCGCTTTCAGCCGGCAAAATTGAAATCGAAAATCCGTCTGCCGGAACATATGCGGCAAAGTTCAGCGGATTCGACGGAAAAGACCTTGCAGTCGAATGTCGTGTCAGCGCAATTCCCGGAGATCGGTTCGCCCGTTTTAACGTTTCGGTAGACAACAGATGCAAACTGCGCATAGCCGACATACAATATCCATTCGTCGTCTGTCCGTATAAACTTGGCGGCACAGCGGGAACAGAGGCCGTCGTCGTGCCGCAGGGTTACGGGAGCGGCAAATTGATGACGGGCGAACTTGAATTCGGGGGCGGCATCAATGTGCAAATGAACCGCATGCGCCCGGATTCATATCAGGCGTGGGAGTTTTGCCCGTCTGAAGATCCGTGCGGGCACTACCCCGGCATGACATACGCCCAATTTCTCGCCTATTACAATGACCAGGCCGGGCTGTATCTCGCGTGCAACGATACGAACGCTAACATAAAAAGATTCAAAATCCTGCACAGGAAACCGGGCATGCGGCTTGGAGTGTCCCACGTCGGAGACTGGGGAATAGAAAACAAGCGGACTCTTGAATACGATACCATGCTCACGACATTCGAGGGCGATTGGTACTCCGCCGCCGATATTTACCGCGAATGGAGCATGAAGCAGGACTGGTTTATACCGTTGACGCAAAAGAAAAACGTCCCCGAATGGCTGACGGATTCGCCCGCATATATAACGATCCGCTCCGGCGGGCAGCTTGATATGGGGGATGTGACGGAAATTTGCGAATTTGTGCCATATGAAAAATGTTTGCCTTTGCTTGAAGACATATCCGCTAGAATAGGAGCGCCGCTTTGCGTCGTGTTTATGGGTTGGGAGCGCGCGGGCTCGTGGGTATATCCCGATTGCTTTCCCCCTATAGGCGGCGAAGAATCGATCAAAAACGCCATATCCATGATTAAAGGAAGAGGCTGGCGTGCAGGCAGTTTTTGCAGCGGGACGCGCTGGTGCTACGATCAAGTTTGGAACGGCTACGACGGGCGCGATTATATGGATTCGATAAACGCCGAGAAAGGATACTGCAAAACCGCCGAGGGAATCGATTGGCTGGACAATTGGCGCAACTTCCGATTGAATATCCTGGGTTGCCTCGGCACTGAAAAAACGCAAAAAACAGGGCTTGAAATAGTCGGGCATTTGATAGATTGGGGAATGGAAGCTTTGCAATATCTCGACCAGAACAACGGCTCGGCAACTTTCCCGTGTTTTTCCAGCGACCACGGACACCCGGACATGCCGGGAAAATGGATGCACGAAAAAATGAATGAATTTGCAAACGACATGCACGCCCTCGCAAAAGGGAAGGGCGAAGATGAAGTAGTGCACTCGGCGGAATCCGGATTGAACGAAGTATGCCTGCCCTTGTTCCAGCAGACTGAGCTCAGAGTTTATCCGTCCGACTACGGTTCCGGCACTATCCCCCTCTATCAGTATCTGTTTCACGAATGCGTCATATTGCAGGGAATGATGGGGTTCGGCCCTGAGCCGTATCATCTTGTCATAAAAAACGCTACGAATTTTATATTCGGAGGCATACCCGGCGGCGTTTTGACCGGTGACGGAACATTGTTGGACAAAGACACGAGCAACTGGGCGCTGTGGGAACCGAAAGTCGGCAATAATGACGACTCGCTTGAGATGATGCGAACCACTTTGGCAATGCGCCGCGGGGAAGGGAAAGATTTTCTCGTGTTCGGACGAATGGAAAGGCCTGCGGAAGTGGACGGCATAAAACGCATCCAATGGAGCCACGGGGGGCGCGGAAATAATTACGCGGCGGTGTTCCATTCGGCTTGGCAATCTCAGGACGGGAGACGGGCCGTCATACTTGCCAACTGGACGAAAGAAGAACAGCGCTTAAAAATCCGCGACGGCAGGTTCGATCTTTCGCAAAAATTGAAAATTATAACCTGCGGAAAAGAAACAGCCGAAACGATCGCCGAAAACAAACCTGAAGGTATGGATATATCGGTGCCTGGGCTCGGCTGCGCGATTGTCATGCAATAATATTTTCTGAATTTACAAGAAACGAAAAAAATCAAAGATTAAAACCTTTGATTCTTGCAGGGGATCGATGGTGCCGGTGACCGGGGTCGAACCGGTACGAGGTTAAAGCCTCACGGGATTTTAAGTCCCGGGCGTCTGCCAGTTCCGCCACACCGGCTTATCTGTAATGCATTATACACCAAAATATTTGTTTTGTCAAGGGTTTTTGATATTCTCGGCAAAAAAAGACGCCCTGCCATGGGGCGCCTTTTTTTCATTTTGTTTTAAATCCGCGCCACGCCGGAATCCACAGCGGCTTTGGCCACGGCCTTGGCCACGGCTTTGGCCACGCGCAAGTCGAATGGGGCGGGGATTATATAGTCGGGGCGCAAATCCCCTTCATCGATAAGGTCGGCGATGGCAAAAGCGGCCGCGACTTTCATAGGCTCATTTATATCCGAGGCGCGAACGTCCAAAGCCCCACGGAACACGCCCGGGAAAGCGAGCACGTTATTGATCTGGTTGGGGAAATCCGAACGCCCGGTCCCGACCACCGCCGCCCCTGCGGCAAACGCCTCTTCGGGGAATATCTCGGGGGTGGGGTTGGCCATCGCGAATATGAACGGGTCGGGGTTCATCGATTTTACCATTTCGCCGCTCACGATCCCAGGTCCGGAAAGGCCGAAGAAAACGTCGGTGTCTGCCATAGCTTCCGCCAAAGTTCCCTTGCACATGTTTTTATTGGTGATTTCGGCCATCAGCGCTTTTTCTTCGTTGAGATTGTCCCTTCCTTTGTAAATGGCGCCCTGGCGGTCGCATAAAATTATATCGTTCAATCCGAGCGCCATCAATATCCTCGTCACCGCGATGGCACCGGCTCCCGCTCCGGATACGACCGCCTTGAGATCCTTGAGCTCTTTTTTCTTGAGCCTGCAGGCGCCTATCATCGCCGCCGAAGCCACGATAGCGGTTCCGTGCTGGTCGTCGTGGAATATGGGGATGTCGCAGGATGCTTTCAGCCGCCTCTCTATTTCAAAACAGCGGGGGGCGGATATATCTTCCAAATTTACCCCTCCGAAACTGCCCGCCAAAAGCTCGACGGTCTTCACGATGTCATCCACTTCTTTCGAACGGACGCACAGCGGGAAAGCGTCAACATCGCCGAAAACTTTGAAAAGCACGCATTTGCCCTCCATTACCGGCATTCCCGCTTCGGGGCCGATGTCACCCAGACCGAGCACGGCGGTGCCATCGGTCACCACTGCCACCATATTGCCGCGCCGCGTATATTTATAACTCAAATCCACATCCTTGCTTATTTCCAGGCAAGGTTCAGCCACTCCGGGCGTGTAGGCTATTGAAAGTTCCTCTTTGTTGGTCACGGAGCAGCGCGTGACGACTTCGATTTTTCCCTGCCACTCGGCATGTTTTTTTAAGGCTTCTTCTTTTATTGACATATATTTTTCCTTTCTGTTTTTTAGTTTTCAGTTATCAGTTTTCAGTTAAAGATACTCGTCCACTTCGTTCTTCATTCCGCTGACAACTGACAACTCGCTCCTCTGATAACTCGTTACACTTCCCAGGGGAATTTGTACTGTGACAGGCCAAGTTCGTCGCGTATGGCGCAGATTTCTTTTTGTACGCCGTCGTTGATCGAAACGCCTGCATCCTTGCGCTCCTGCCATACCAAATATTCTTTTTCCCCGGCGGTGTAGATGCGATCGTGGCCGGGCGCTTTGGTGGAGGCGCGCAGTTCGCGAAGTATGTCTCCGCAAGTTTTTTTGAAAATTTCGGCTCCGAGGAAAGCTTCGGTGTCGATGGCGATGAAAAAATGCCCGAGGCCGAAAGGCACTTTTTTGCCGTCTTTGTCAAAACCGTTTAGCGCTTGCAGGAAATTGGCCTGCTGGAGCGCGGCAGAGAGTATTTCGACCACAGTGGCATAGCCATAGCCTTTGTAGCCGGCCATTTCTTCGCCGCTTCCGCCTAATGGGTTCAATGCCGCCGTTCCGGCGCTCAAGGCATCGAGTATGGCGGGCGAATCGGTCATGGTTCCCCCGTCGTGGGTCACCACATGGCCGGCCGGGGTTTCTTTGCCTATCCTGGCGTAATATTCGGTTTTTCCGCGTTGGGTGATGGAAGTCGCGCAGTCCAGCACGAAAGGAAAATCCTCATCGGTGGGAAATCCGAAAGTCAGCGGGTTGGTGCCGAGCATATTCTGCACGCCGAAAGTGGGAGCTATCGAAGGCCGCGCGTTGGTGCCGCTCATTCCGAGCATATCCTGCTTGGTGGCCATGGTCACGTAATACCCGGCGATCCCGAAATGGGTGGAACCTCTGGCGGCCACCATGCCCATCCCGTATTCCTTCGCTTTGTTTATGGCCATTTCCATGCTCCGGTAGCCGATGACCTGCCCCATTCCGTTGTGCCCGTCCACCACCGCCGTGGTTTTTGTCTCTTTCAAGATTTCGAGTTTTGTGACCGGCTTCTGTATTCCGGATTTGATCCTGTCCAAATAAATCGGCTTGAAGCGGTTTATGCCATGGGATTCAATGCCCCTCCTGTCGGATTCCAACAATATGTCGGCCACGATTTTTGCGTCTTCTTCGGGGACTCCGTACCCGGTGAAAGCGTCGATGACAAAACCCGTGATGGTTTTCCAGTCCACGATCGATTTGTTTTTTGCCATATATCCGTTCTCCTTTGTTTTTGAAATTTTTTGTCCCGGGAATATTATAACCCATCGGGCGGCAATTGTCAATATATAATCGCCATATTATTTTTATATTATTTTTGCAAAAAATTCCGAGAATGTATAGACAAATTATTATTTTTGTGATATAATGGTGTTTGTCGGGAAAAAACAAATAAATATTCGGATAATTAATTTTTAACGCAAAAAAAACGGAGGGTAATTTGCATATGAGCCATAAAATTTTAGTCATAGACGACGATTCCAACATCTGCGAGCTCCTCAAAGTTATGTTGACCAAAGAAGACTACGAAGTGATCACGGCGGACGGCGGATCCGAAGGCATAGCCAAGTTCAAGGTGTACGAACCCGATCTGGTTCTTTTAGATATAATGATGCCAAAAAAAGACGGCTGGCAAGTCTGCCGCGAAATCCGCGAAATATCCCCGAGGCCGATAATCATGATCAGCTCCAAAGGCGAAGTTTTCGACAAAGTGCTCGCCCTTGAGCTCGGCGCGGATGATTTCATCGTCAAACCTTTCGAAACCAAAGAAGTGTACGCCAGGATCAAAGCGGTGCTCCGCCGGACCAAATACCAGGACAACGATACGGACATCGAAGTGATAAAATTCGACAATTTGGAAATAAGCCAGCAAAAATACGAGCTCAAGCTGAAAAACAAAACCGTGGATATACCCCCAAAAGAACTCGAGCTTTTGTATTTTTTGGTCTCGAATGTAAACAGGGTGTTCACCAGGGACCAGCTGCTCGACAAAGTCTGGGGCTTCGACTATCTCGGCGATTCCCGCACGGTGGATGTCCACGTCAAGAGGCTGCGCGAGAAATTGGAGGGGATGAGCGACAAATGGAACCTGAAAACCGTATGGGGAGTCGGGTATAAGTTCGAGCTTCTGCAATAAATAATGATCAAGAGCGTATTTGTCAAATATATATTGGTTTTTTTCGTGATCATAACCGCAAGTTTCGCGATCCTCGCTTTTGTCATAAGCTCATATGTGATACAGAATTCCATCGAAACGAAAAGAAATATCGTCGAAGCCGCTGCGAAAATCGCGAAACAGAACGTCGAGGCGAATTTCAAGAACAGCGGATATGGCTCTTTCGATGAATACGCAAAATCGGAAAAAATAAAGCTGATGTGGGATTTTGTGTCCTATGTCGAGCTCACCGACGAATCGCTCATATTGGTCGCGGACTTGGAAGGGGCCATATTGGTCGCTTCGGCTCTGCCCGACGGGTATCTGAAAAAAGACTCAATCCCAAAATCCTTTGTATACGAAGCGCTGAACCAATTTGAAATCGACCGGTACCAGACGCTGGACGGCGTTTTTTCCAAACTCCACCTCGTCTCCCCGCAGATTTTGGGCGAAAGCGAAACGGGTGAAGCTTTTGGGATTCTGCTTTTTTGCTCAGGCTCGATGTGGGATCGGTTCTTTGTGAGCCGGATAATAAACGCCACGATACTTAGCTGCCTTTGGATCCTTGTGGCGAGCATGGCTCTGGTGTATTTCATCACCGAAAAGACGATAGCCCCGGTCAGGGAAATGCGAAAAGCCGCAAAAAGTTTCGAATTCGGGCGATTTGACGCGAGGATACCGATAAAAAAACGTAACGACGAAATAGGGGAACTCGCTTCGGCTTTCAACACGATGGCCAATTCCTTAGCCTCGCACGAGGAAACCCAGAGGATGTTTTTAGCCAATGTTTCGCACGATTTGCGAACCCCGATGACTTCGATAATGGGTTTCGTGGAGCAGATTTTGGATGGGACGATACCGCCGGAAGCGCATGAGCAATATCTGAAAATAGTTTTTTCGGAAACAAAAAGATTGGCGAGGCTTGTGTCCACTCTGTTCGAAATAACGAAAATACAGGCGGGGGACAGGAAATTCACCAGCGTGAGTTTCGACATATGCGAAACGGCGAGGCAGGCGATTATTTTTTTGGCGCAGGATATAGAGGCAAAAAACCTCGAATTCGAATTTGCCTCCGACGAAGACAACATATATGTCGCGGCGGATCCGGACGCAATCCGGCAGATTTTGGACAACCTCGTCGGGAATGCGGTGAAATTCACCCCGGAAAAAGGGTTGGTAAAAATAAGCATCGAAATAAAAGAGAAAGAAAAAAAAGCGTACATATCGGTATACAACACCGGAACCGGCATACCCGCCGAAGACATACCGTTCGTGTTCGACCGCTTCTATAAATCCGACCGTTCGCGCGGAATCGACAAATCGGGGGCGGGTCTTGGGCTGTTCATCGCCAGGACGATAATTGAGGCGCATCGGGAAAAGATAAAAGTGAATTCCGAATACGGAAAATACTGCGAATTTGTTTTTGCCCTGCCGATATCGGGCGAAACGGGCGGAAAAAACAAAAATTGACAAAAAACACCCAAGTTTCACGTGATTTTGCCCTACTTTTTTAATACAATATGATAAAATAACGCAAACTACCGTAACATATGCGGACTATAATATAGACACGCAAAAAAAGTAAAGTGTAATTTCACATTTAGGAGGAATCACCATGAACGAATCAGAAAACAACAAAAACGAATTTCTCGATCCAATCGATCAAATCGATCCCGAAAAAGAACTCCGGGTGTACCGCTGGAGCGCGGGCGATGAAATTTATCCCCCAAAAAACAAGAAAAAGAAAGCGGGGGGCGCGGGGATAAAAATTTTCGCCGCGATCATGGCCGTCATGTTCTTGTTTTGCGCGGGCTCGACGGCGTATCTGCTCAGGGGAAACATGGCTGCCCAATCCGCTTTGGAAGCCGAAAGAAGCCAAAACCGCGAATCCCCTCCGGCCGTGCTCTCAAACAAGGACGCAGTGGAGGAAACCAAATCAAAAGCCGCCGGATCCCTCGAGGACACAGCCATCACGATACCGGAAAATTCGAATGCTCCATGGCTGACGACGGAAGAAGCGATAGCGAAAGTGAGCCCGGCGGTGGTTTGCATCGAAACGGAAACAGAACTTTCCGGGGGCAGGTTCAATAGAAACAGCCAGCCGTATATAGCGCAGGGAGTGGGGACCGGCTTCATAGTCAGCGAAGACGGATACATAGCCACCAACTATCACGTGGTCGATGGGGTGGACAAAATAACAGTCACGCTCAAAACAGGGGAAACATATGAAGCGCAATTTGTGGGCGGCGACGAAGTGGAAGACCTTGCAGCCATCAAAATAGAGGCGAGAGGACTTCCCGTAGCCCAACTCGGCGATTCGGACGCGCTGGTCCAGGGCCAGGACGTGGTGGCCATCGGCACGCCTGCGGGAATCGAGTTCGCCTGGAGCGCCACAAAGGGCATAGTTTCGGCAATAAACAGGACACTCGACGTAAACGGGGAAAAAATGATGACCGTGATCCAAACCGACGCTTCGATAAACCGCGGAAACTCCGGCGGGCCGCTCATAAACATGAAAGGCCAGGTAGTGGGCATAAATTCGCTGAAAATCGCCTCGACGGAATATGAGGGAATGGGTTTCGCCATACCGATAAACTCGGCGATAGACGTGCTAAACGAAATAATCGCAAATCCGGGCAATATCGTGAGGCTGCCCAATCCGGATGCGGCCGAAGACGAGTCGCAAGTGAGCTTCGGGCTTTCCGGCAGAACGATAACAGCGGAAGAATCGGAATATTACGGAATACCGCAGGGATGGAAAATATCCGAAATAACGGAAGGCGGGGCTTGCGACGGATCGGGGCTGCAGCCCAGCGACATAATTGTCGCTTTGGACGGCTCGCCCGTGGAATCGACGCAGGATATGTACGACTTGAAAATGAAATACAAACCCGGCGACAGAGTGACCGTCACAATTTACAGGAACGGCGATGTATACGATTTTGAAGTGACAATGGCCGCAAAATGAAAAATGCGCAAAACCGACAAACAAAGGGAGACAAAAAATATGCTCAAACTTGTGATTTTTGACATGGACGGCGTGCTCGTGGATTCGGAGCCGGCGATAACGATGGCTTCCATCGATTCCTTGAAGGAAAGTTTCGGGATTTCGGCCGCTCACAGCGATTTCAAGGAGTTCACGGGCATGGGGGACGACAAATTCATTTCCGGAGTGGCAAAAAAATACGGCAAGGAATACGATGTCAAATTGAAGCTCCGCGCCTACGAGATATACATGGAAAAAAAACACAGGGTGAAAGTATTTCCGAAAGCGAAAAAACTGCTGCACAACATAACCGGAATCGGACTTTCGTGCGCCATCGCCTCGGCTTCGGATCTTGTCAAGGTGAAAGTCAACATAGAAAAAATAAAGCTCGGGCGCTCGATCGGGGTAATTGCAACCGGCGACGCGAAAAAAAACGCCAAACACCCGCTGTACGTGATTTCGGGGACGGACGTAAAAAACAAAAAGCCCGACCCGGAGATATTTTTGAAAGCTGCGGAAACAGCGGGCATATCCCCCGAGTACGCCCTCGTCGTTGAAGATGCGGTCAGCGGGGTGCAAGCGGCCAAAGCGGCCGGAATGGTCTGCGCGGCGGTGACCACTTCGTTTAGCCGCAAGGTTTTGCTTGAAGCCGGGGCCGACTTTGTGGTCGACAAGCTTTACGATGTTTTTGATATTGTGCGCTCACAACTGAAAACTGAAAACTGATAACTGGAAATTGGAAACTATCATGAAAGATTTTGTCCATTTGCACCTGCACAGCGAATACAGCCTGCTCGACGGGGCCTGCCGGATATCAGAATTGCCGAAAGCCGTCAAAAATCGCGGCCAATCGGCAGTCGCGATCACCGATCACGGAAATATGTTCGGGGCAATCGCATTTTATTCGGCTTGCAAAAAAGAAGGCGTGAAACCGATAATCGGATGCGAGGTATATGTGGCGAAACGCACGCGCTTGGATAAGGAGCACGGCGAGGATTCGGACATCGGGCATCTTGTGCTGCTCGCGGAAAACGAAGCGGGCTACAAAAACCTCATATTTTTGGTTTCGGCGGCCTACACGGAAGGATTCTACAGCAAGCCGAGAGTGGATTTGGAATTGCTGGAAAAACACAGCGGGGGGATAATCGCGCTTTCAGCGTGCCTTGCGGGGTTTACCCAGCAATTTTTGCTGCAGAACAATTTGGAGGCCGCGAAAGCCTATGCCCTCCGCCTGCGGGATATTTTCGGCGAAGGAAATTTTTTCCTCGAAATCCAAAACCACAATTTGCCTGACCAGCTCGCGGTGAACGGCAGGATTTCAAGGCTTTCGCGAGAAACCGGCATAGGGTTAGCCGCCACCAACGACGTGCATTACATCGACAGGGAAGATGCCCGGGCTCAGGCGGCGATGATCTGCATACAGACCGCGAAGCTTCTCGAGGATGGCAACCCGATTGGCTTTGAAACGGACGAGTTCTACCTAAAGAGCGCCGATGAAATGGAGGAACTGTTCGGGGAGTATGAAAACGCGCTCGAGAACACCGTGAAAATCGCCGAACGGTGCAACGTCGAATTTAGTTTCGAAGAGACATTTCTGCCGAAATACACCACCCCGGGCGATATTTCGCCCGAAGAATATCTGACAAAACTGAGCCGCGAAGGTTTCGAACAATACTCGGAAAAAAATCCCGGCATAAACTTGCGGATATACGAAGCGCGCCTCGAGTATGAGCTTGAAATAATAACGTCGATGGGATACGCGGCGTATTACCTGATTGTCTGGGATTTCATAAATTACGCGAAAAGCCAAAACATACCGATAGGGCCGGGCAGGGGGTCCGGGGCGGGTAGCCTCGTGGCTTACTTTTTGGCAATAACGGGCATTGACCCGATAGAATACAACTTGCTTTTTGAAAGGTTCTTAAATCCCGAGCGCGTCAGCATGCCCGACTTCGACATAGACATATGCCAGGACAGGCGCGGGGAAGTGGTGGAATATGTCAAAAGAAAGTACGGCGAAAAAAACACCGCGCATATCATCACCTTCACCACGCTCGCATCGAAGCAGGCCATAAAAGACGTCGGGCGCGTTTTGGGTATGGGCATAAGCGATGTGAACGCCATAGCCAAGCTCATTCCCCAGACCCAAAACAAAAACTGGCCGCTGAAAAAAGCGCTCGAAGAGGTCAAGGAGCTAAAGGCGCGCTACGAAAGCGACGAAAAAGTGAAGAACCTGATAGACACGGCGATCAAGCTCGAGGGCATGCCGCGAAACTCGTCGATCCACGCGGCGGGACTGGTCATAACCAACGATCCGGTGTGCGAGTATGTGCCCCTCGCCCTGTGCACGGGCGAGCGCGTCACGCAGTTCGACATGAACACGGTGGCCGCCTTGGGGCTTTTAAAGATAGATTTATTGGGGCTGAGGTACCTGACTATCATAGAGAACGCGGTGAAAAATATAAAGAAATCCGATAAAAACAAGGATTTCGACATAGACAAAATAGATCTGGCGGATGAGGAGATATACAAGCTGTATGCGAGCGGCAACAACGGCGGGATTTTCCAGTTCGAGGCATCTTGGGTGAAAAGCCTGATGGTTTCGGCCAAACCCGAATATTTCGAGGATCTGGCCGTTCTCAACGCGCTGATCAGGCCCGGGCCGATGGCGCTGATCCCGCTGTATACCCAAAACCGCCAAAACAAGGAGCTCATAACATACAGGGTGCCGCAGCTGAAAGAAATACTCGAAACCACATACGGCTGCATAATCTTCCAGGAGCAGGTGATGCAGATTTTCAGGAGCTTGGCCGGGTATTCCTACGGGCACGCGGACATAGTCAGAAAGGCGATGTCAAAAAAAGACCAAGCGGTGATGGAAAAGGAGCGGGAGATTTTTTTTGCGGGCTGCGGGCAAAACGGAATAGACAAAGAGGCGGCGGCGGAAATATTCGACATAATCGCGGAATTCGCCAACTACGGCTTCAACAAGAGCCACGCCGTGGCTTACGCGCTGCTCTCGTACCGCACCGCCTATTTAAAATACTACCACAAAGAAGAATATCTGTGCGCGCTGATGACTTCCGTCCTGAACAAAACGGAAAAACTCAGCGAGTACGCCGCCGAATGCTCGCGCTTGGACATAAAGATACTTCCGCCCGACATAAACCGGAGCGAATCGGATTTCACCATCGACGCTTCGGGGCAGGGGATAAGATACGGGCTTTTGGCCATAAAAAACGTGGGCGTCGGATTTTTAAAAAACATTCTGTTCGAAAAGGAAACAAATGGGAAATTTAAATCGTTCGCCGACTTTTTGCTCAGGATGGCAAATTACGAGCAGTTGAACAAACGCCAAGTGGAGGCGCTGATCAAATGCGGGGTTTTTGACAATTTGGGCGTGTTTCGAAGCAAGCTGCTGGCCAAATACGAGAATGTCATCGACAGCCTCTTAAACGAAAAGAAATCGAACATCGACGGGCAGATAGATATGTTCGCTTTCGACGACGAAGAAAGCGCCGCGGCAATCGACGATTCGACTACCATGTATCCCGACATACCGGAAATGGAGCTCCATGAACTGCTCGCAATGGAAAAAGAAGCGGCGGGCAGGTTTTTTTCCGGGCACCCATTGGACGAATACATAGATTCGATAAAAAGGCTGAATTCGCTTTCGATCCCCGGCATATTGGAATTTTTCGAAGAAACGGAAGAAAATGAAGAAAGCCATGAACCGGGCGATCAAATCGAGGGGGAATTTTCTGCAGAGGCGCAAAATCTCGCAAAAGAAAAAGAAGACAGATTCGTGACGGTCGCCGGAGTCATCGGCGAAGTGAACGTGAAAAGGACAAAAAACGGCGACAGCATGGCGTTTTTGAATTTCGAGGACGAATATGCCTCAATCGAAGTTGTGGTTTTTTCCAAAAAATACAACCAATTCATCGAAGAACTCAAAACCGGCAGTATAATCGCGGTACAGGGAAACATTTCTCCGGGAAAGGAAGAAAACCCGAAAATTTATTTGAACAATGTGATAAAACTGGCGAAAAATGGAAAATCCCCGCAAACCCCGAACGCAAACGCGGAAAATGCGGGCATTTCGGTTTTGTATCTGAAAGTGCCCGGGGAAGAGAGTTTGGAGTACAAAAAAGCGATAAATTTGATAGAGCTGTTCACCGGAAAAACCGAAGTCAAAATTTACGACGAAAGCGCGAAAAAAATATATTCACTGAAAAACCCGGGGATAGACTTGGATCCGGCGTGTTTGGGCGAGCTTGAAGTTCTGCTCGGCGCGGAAAACGTAAAAATGGTGAAGCCGAAAAGGGAAGCATGAAAAAATGAATAAATCAAAAAATTACAAATATATGTCTTTCGTTTCCAAATTGATGCATCCCATATTCAATGTCTTGTTTTATGTCGCCGTTTTTTTCATTGTTTTGTGTTTTGTTTTGGCCGTGATCCTTTTTTTCACGAATGTGGAGGTGGAAAAAATGCTTTTGCCCCCTTTCATGCACAAAATCGCGGACGATGCGGGGAAAATAACCGAATACGAAATTTCTTTCGGAAACGGCATAAAAATTCTCACGGCGGCGCATAACGTCGCGCTGGACGATATAAAGGCGGCGCTTTTCGCGGGCATATTGGTGATTGTCGGCAATCTGCTCACCCTAGCGCCTATTTTCAAGTTTTTGTCCGCGCTGCTCAAAAACATCGGATCGGGGGAATACGAAAAAATAACCGACGAAAAAAACCCCCGCTATGTGATGTTTGTCGGGCTTTGCGTTTTCGTCGGGAGCGTGCTGATTCGGTTCATGATGCGTTTCTACAATTATTACCTGGCCGCGAAATTCATCAAGTGCGAGCCGCAGAAAATCAAGCTGTCCTTGGGGATCGATCTTGCCGACGGGGTTCCGGGGCTTGCGATTTTGTTTGTCGGCCTTGTTTTCGCGTATGCGTTTTGGCATATGCGAAACAAAATAACGTGAAAAAAACAAAAATCCCCTGTTTTTTTGTTGATTCCCAAAATGGGAATCAACCTCTTTTTGTGTTCGATGAAACAAAAAAAATCGGCTCCGGTCTCTTGTTTCGATTTCAAAAGTTTAAAAAAAAAATTTAATTTTTTTTCGAATACCTATTGACAAATAATATTATACGTGATATAATATTGCCATGAAATAAAAAAACGCAAAACGAACAAAAAATCAGGAGGTGAATTTGGAGTGATATTTACGGTAAACGCTTCGCTATTGGATGCGATTGTTTTGTCCGTCGTTTCCGAAAACGACACATACGGGTATAAAATAACCCAGGAAGTGAATAATATAATCGGAGTTTCCGAATCCACTTTGTACCCGGTGCTGAGGCGGCTGCAAAAAGACAATGACCTCGAAGTGTACGACATGGAATATCTCGGCAGAAACAGAAGATACTACAAAATCACGAACAAAGGCAGGATACTTTTGAGCCTCTACAAGGAAGAATGGGAAACCTACAAAACGAAAATCGACAAGGTTTTCGCCAAGGCTCCTTCATCAGGCTCGAAGGGCAAAAACGCCGATTGCAAAACCTTGGACATCGGCGAATTTATTGACAATCTGAAAATAGACGAAAAAATAGAATTTCTCAAAAGCGAAGGAATAAAATTGGGGCTGAAATTAGAAGACTTCATAAATACCAAATCCCAAAAAGCCGCCGCGAAAAAAGGCAAAAAACCCGCGGGCGAAAAAAAAGACGAAAAACCGGAAGACGAAAACGACGAGCCGGAAGAACATCAATAAATTTACGGGGGAAATTTGAAAATGAACAAAAAAGATTTTTTAAGCAGGCTCAAAGAAGACCTTTCATCGCTCACGGACGATGAAAGGCAGAACGCGATCAAATATTACGAGGAATATTTCGACGATGCCGCCGAGGATGCCAAAGAAGAAACCTCTTCGCAGTTCATGTCTCCCGAAGATTTGGCAAAAAAGATAGAAGCGGAACTCGCGGAAATCGCTGAATCGGAAAATGCAGAAAAAGAAAACGTATTCGAGGCAAAAACAGAAAAAGAAGAGCCAAAAGCGCCACCGCAATATAGGGCATACAATCCCAAAAAATCGGGCGGCGGCTGGAAAATCATAGTGCTTTTGTGCACCTTTCCGTTGTGGCTGCCGCTTCTCATAGGCTTGGCTTCCGCCGCGTTCGGGCTTTTCATGGCGTTGTTGGGAATCGCATTCGCGGTAGCTTCGATAGCGCTTGCGGGATTCGTAATGGTGGGGGCGGGGTTCATGTCGATCGGATACGGGGCCGTGCATCTGTTCATAGATATGACAAAAGCGCTCTATCCGCTGGGCGCGGGGTTTGTGGTAGCGGGAGTGGGCCTCATTTTGGGATATAGTTTCACCAAACTGACGGCGCTGATGTTCAAATCGCAGTTTAAATTCATAGGCTGGGCATTTCGGGGGATAACGGGAAAGTTTTCGCGCCAGGGAGCGTGATAGTTGTCAGTTGTCAGTTTTCAGTTGTCAGTTAGTAGTTTCTTTCGTTCCCTTCGTTCCGCTGAAAACTGACAACCAAAAAAGGAGGGTGAAAAAATGAAAAAAATATTGATAATCGGGTTGATTTTTGTTCTCGTGGGCGGGGTGTTCTGCGGGGCGGCATATGCTGCGGGCGAAAGATACGCCGATTTGGGCGTAACCAATGTCGCGGCCATCTTCTTTGCCGAAGACGGAGTGGCCAAAATAAATATCGGGGCGCACGTGGGCGACGTAAAAATATTGAAGAGCGAAAGAAATTCGGGAGATATCTATGTGGAAGCCGAAAATGTGGGGGAAACAGGGTTTGTGTGCGAGCAGTCGGGCGATACTTTGAATATTTCCTACAACCCGAAAAAATTCGGTTTCGTGCCCCTGCCGGATTTCATAATCCGGCCGTTCTGGAGCGCCAAAGCCCCCGTCATAACCATATATGTGCCGGAAGGGACATCGCTTGAAGAAGTGTATTTCGACGGCGGGGTGGGGAACACCGAAGTAAGGCAGATACAAACAAAATCCTTTGTCATAAACGGAGGGCTGGGAAACTTCGACGTAAAGGACATATACTCCGAAAATCTGAAAATCGATGGCGGGGTCGGAAACATAAAAATCGCCGGGACAATTGCGGGCGATGTAAAAATCAACGGCGGGCTGGGAAATGTCAGGCTGAATCTGAGAGGCGAAGCGGAAGATTACAAGATAAAGGCGAACGGCGGGCTCGGCGATATCAAGATCAACGGAAATAATCCGAAGAATTCGAAAACGGGAAAATACAGCATGAAAATCGACGGCGGGGTCGGCAACATAGACATAATAATAAACTGATTAATATAATAAACATAAATTAGGAGGATACAACAATGAAAAAACTTTACAAAGTAGAGCAGGGAAAAATGATTTGCGGGGTGTGCGGGGGAATAGCTGAATACTTTGATCTGGATCCATCGCTCATCAGGATCGCGGCGGTTATATTGGCTTGTCTTGGCGGCGGGGGGCTTTTGGCGTACATAGTGGCCGCTGTGGTGCTGCCGAAAAAAAGCGACTTGAAGCTGTAAAAAAACAAAACGCTTTTCTTTAGCTCAGGTATTTTTTCGAAAAACAAAAAATTCGATAAAATTTCACAAAATTTATACAAGTTTGTGGTATAGTGGAGCGGACGGATATAAATTTTAAAGAAAAGCGAGGTAAATTTATGATTAACGTAGCGATGCTCAGCAAATGGCACGTCCACGCGGGCGGTTATGCCAACGAGGTAAAAAAACTCGGGCACAATATCCCGGCGGTTTGGGACGACGATGAAGAGAGAGGGGCAGCATGGGCAAAAGAACTTGGCTGCGACTATGAAAAGGATTTGTCCAAAATACTTTCGAGAAGCGACGTGGACGCCGTCGTGGTGGACAACGAGACCTCGAAACACAGGGAAGTGATGGTGGCCGCCGCGAACGCCAAAAAGCACATCTTCACAGAAAAAACGCTTGCCGCTACAAAAAAGGACGCCGAAGAAATCGCCGAAGCGGTCGAAAAAAACAATGTCGTCTTCACGATTTCGATGCCCCAGCGCACTTCTCCCGTAGTCCAGTATGCAAAGCAGGTCATCGATTCGGGCGCAATAGGGCAAGTGAACACAGCGAGATTTAGAAACGCGCACAACGGCGCGAGCGGCGATTGGCTCCCGCTTTACTGGTATGTGGAAGCCGACGCCTGCGGCGGGGCCATGATGGATTTGGGCTGCCACCCGATGTATGTGGCAAATTATCTTTTGGGCGAACCCGCCAGGATCACCTCCATGTACAACGCCACCACGCAAAAATCGCTCGACCACGGCATCGAGGACAATGCGATCAACCTCATCGAATTCAAAAATAAAACGATAGCGATGGTCGAGACGAGTTTCGTGACTCCGGTTTCGCCGTGGGCGGTGGAAATCTACGGAACCCAGGGGATGCTGCTCGGAAACAACGGAAACGTGAGGCTCTCGACCCCCGAAACCAGGGAGCTGCGCGACGACCCCATCGAAATCACAAAATTGCCCAAAGCGCTTCCTTCGCCTTTGCAGACTTGGTTCGACGCGATAGAAAAAGGCGCCCCCGTGGTTTTCGACATAAAAGCGGGCATCGGGCTCTCGGAACTTCTCGAATGCGCTTACATCTCGCATAAAACCCAGACAACGGTAAAAATTTGACAAAAACAAAAAACGCGGGTTCGGCGGATAAAAACTATTTGGTCGAACCCGCGGAATCGTATTTTTGAAATGAGGGGTTTTTTATGAGCAAAAAATTTTTAAGCCTGGCTCTGGCGTTTTTTATGCTGCTGGCCATCCTCCCGCCGACTATCATCGTTTCGGCGCAGGATTGGGACTATGATGAAATCCTTGAAAATAACCTGAAGGTATTCAACTCCAATCCGACAGATGCGGCATCTCTTGATTTTTACACATTTCCCTTGAGATTAAGCAATATAACCGGCTATGAAAAAGAAGTTGCCGACTTGGCGAGCCTTGTCACGGCAAATGCCAAAAACAACTATGAAAAGGCGAAAGCCATAAATGACTGGGTCGCAAAAAACATTTACTATGATTATGACAAACTGGAGTATATAAAAGAAGAATACGATCCCGAATACTCCTATTCGATTCTGACCACTTTGGAGACAAAACGCAACGTGTGCGCCGGTTACACGAATGTGACCGTGGCGATGCTGCGCTGCGTCGGCATTCCCGCCAAATATATCAGCGGCACCGCAAAAAGCGGCGGGAGGCACGCCTGGACTGAAGCGTATGTCGACGGCAGATGGATGATCATCGATACGACCTGGAACAGCGGAAATAAATATGAAAAGGGCATATACAAAAAAGGCATAAACAGAGACAAATATTTTGACATATCCATGGAAGAATTTTCCCGCGACCATAAATATGACGACTACATAGATACAGCCGGCGTCAACATCGGCTCAAGAGATATCGTCTTATATTTGTACGATTTGAAAAGCCTGAAAAGAATGACCGTGCCGGATTGCGTCACTTTCATCGGGGACTTTGCGTTTTATCAATGCAGAAGCTTGGCTAACATAACGATATCCGATAACGTCACTTCCATCGGCAATAAGGCATTTAATGAATGCGAAGCATTGACAAATATAAAATGGCCGAAAAGCCTTGTTTCCATTGGAATCGGAACATTCACCGGCTGCACGAGCCTAACTGAAATAACGATGCCCGACAGCCTTGTTTCCATCGGGCCGTACGCATTCGATGGCTGCACGAGCCTGACTAAAATAAAAATGCCCGACAGCCTTGTTTCCATTGGAAATGGAGCATTTACCGGCTGCACGAGCCTAACTGAAATAACGATGCCCGACAGCCTTGTTTCCATCGGAAACGCAGCATTTGACCAATGCGGCTTAACCAGCATAAATTGGCCGAGCGGAGTCGATTCCATTGGAGATTATATGTTTTGGAAATGCGAAAACTTAGAAAGCGTAACGATTCCAAACACCGTCGTTTCCATTGGATATGCAGCATTTTATCAATGCGAAAGTTTAAAAAGCATAACGATACCCGATAGCGTCACTTCCATCGGAGACTATGCGTTTTTGAAATGCGGCAATCTCGCCGCCATATACGGCAAAAAAGGTTCATATGCCGAAAAATATGCGAAAGACAACAAAATAAAATTCATCGATTCGCTCGCGGGCGACGACTCCGTAGATGACGACGATGACCCCATCATCCCCGACGACCCCAAAGACGACGATGACGACGATGATCCCATCATCGAGCCCGACGATCCCAAAGATGACGATGACGACGATGATCCCATCATCGAGCCCGACGATCCCAAAGATGACGATGACGACCCTCTCCTTGATCCCAGCCTCGCTACTGCCGACGAATGGGCCCGCGAGAGCATCAGGAGCGCAATAGACAAAGGCATTGTCCCCAAAGAAATACAGGGCGACTACACGAAAATCATCACCCGCGCCGAATTTTGCCGCATGACGGTGATGTTCGTGGAGTATTGGCTGGAAATGACCGTGGAAGAAATTTTCGTCGAATTCGTGGATGATATTTTAAAAGAATTCGGTGTGACCCGCGAAGATGTCATGTTTACGGATACGAACGACCAATACATTTTGATCGCTTATATTTTAGGCATCACCAACGGCACGGGAGACGGCAAATTCACGCCCAACGGCATGATCGACCGCCAACAGGCCGCCACCATGTTGGCAAGGCTGTGCGAACTGTTCGGAGTTGACATAAGCGATGCGCCGGACTCGGGGTTCGCAGATTTGCAAACGGCGGACGCTTGGGCGATCGAAGGCATAAATTTTTGCTACGAATATTGGATCATGCTCGGAACGGGCGACAACAAATTCAGCCCCAAAGAAACCTACACGCGGCAGCAGAGCATAATGACTTTCGACAGAATCGGATGATCGCTCACATTTGAATCATTTCGCATAATTCTTTTATTTGCGCCCCGGATTTTATCGCGCTGTCCAAATTTTTGACGAGCGCGAAATCTCCGGGGCACTTTGCGAGGATTTCGTATGAACCGGCTTCTTTTAGCATGTACTCCGCGTTTTGGCCGCTCAGTTTGTCGCCCTTGAAATTCGCGGCTGCGGCTATGGCAAGACAAAAAACCCCTACGGGAAGATTTTGTTCGACGCAGATTTTATAGGCTCCGAAAATTCTGTCACCCGGGGAAAGCTTGCGCTTCAAATCGGCTCCCACGCGGGCCACAGTATCGCCCAGCGCTTTGTTGGCGAGCCTTGGAATCAACTCGTCTACATAGCCGAAATCAAATTCCCCGTAGATTTGTTTTAACGCCGTCGCCGCAAGGCGCATCGCATTCGCTGTGGCTTTTTTTATGCAGGGGTTTTCTATCGCCTGCCATATATATTCGCATCCGGCGATGTTTCCGAGGTACGCGCAGGCCGCATGGGCCATGTTGTGTACATACAGCTTGCGTTCGATGTAATATTCGAAAGGCGAATAAACTATGATATTTTCGATTTCCGGTATTTTTCCTTTAAACGCCTCTTTGTCCGCATACAGTTTTTTGTAATTTTCGGTGACGATCCTGAGAGGATCGCCGTTTTTCATCTGTTCTGTCTGGATTGGCACCATCCGCCCCACCGAAGCTTCGGAGATGCCGATCTTTTCGCAATATAAATCTTTGTGATTTTCTGCTATGTGTTCAAAAACCATTTCGCGCACATATTTGCCCGCTTTGATCATGTTTTCGCACAGGATTATATTTAGCGGAGCGAAATTTTTGTCCGCAAACCTTTTGTTTATCCCGCCGGCGAGGGGCTTTGCGATGAATTTGAGTATGTTGACCCCCACGGCGGTGGCCATTATGTCGGCTTTCGATATGGCATCTGCGACTTCAAGCATATTTTCGGGCGATCCGTCGATGCCCCGTATGTTTTTTATGATGATTTCGCTTGTGGAATTGTTGTCCACGAATCTGATGGGGTACTCCCTTTTTTCGTTTAGCAGGTTTACCAGCTCTTTGTTTACGTCGATAAATGCGGTTTCATAGCCGCTTTCGAAAAAAAGTTGCCCGATAAAACCGCGCCCGATGTTTCCCGCCCCGTATATCACCGCTTTTTTCATCATATCGCCTCCGCGTTTTCAAGCAGGTATTTTTCGGCTTCGTGGCACCATATTCCGTTGTTCGCCTTTGTTATTTTGCCCAGCTCCGCGAATACCGGGTCGGTTTTGCCCAGCTTTTCGAAATCTGTGATCGCGCAAAGCGGCATTTTTATATTCGTGTAGATCAGCATTTTCCCCGCGCGTATATTCGGCAGGTTCAATATCGTCCCCGCGGCCGCATCGAGCCCGCCAACGTGCGTTATCATCATCGAGGGGTCGATTTTGCCGGATCCCATCATTTCAAGCGATTCGACCATGTCGTCGGTGTTCCCGCCGCTTGTGCCGACTATGTGGGTGGAGGCGTAGTGCACGTTGTAGAAATTGAATTCGGCTGAAAAATTTGGATCGGTGGGCCCGGCGAAAAAGTTCAGGCAGCCGTCCCTGGCGAGTATTTTATCGCCCGTCTCGACAAGTTGCTTGGAGGGATAATACACGAACACGTCGTCATACCCTTTGTTTCCGGTCAGCGCCAGCAGAGGCTCTTCGGGTTTTTCATAGCCCGAAGTATTCAGATACACAAGCTCGACGCCGTTCTTTTTCGCTTCCTCGACCGTCACGATCGAAGCCGCCCTGTCGAGGCGGGACTGGTCGATATCGATCACTGCTATCTTTCCCGGTTTCCTTTCGCAGTGCACGGCATAGTCGATCGCGCCGAGCCCCATGGGCCCTGCGGCCCCGAGATACGCGCAGTTTCCGCCTTCGGCTATGCCCATGTTGTGGACATAAACCCCGGGCGCGGCATGGTGGTAGTTGGCGTGGCAGGCCCCGACTATGCACGACATGGGTTCTGCGAGCGAGCCGAAATAGAAAGCATCGCCGCTGTATTCGAGAAGGCAGTTCGTTTCCATCACTTCCTGCGGGATTATGACATATGTGGCATTTCCGCCGATGTACCTATATGAGTATCCGGGCGCGGCGAGCGAACCCTTGTAGTTCATGGCGGGCTGGACTGAAAATTTGGAGCCGGCTTTGTATTTGCCCTCCCATTTTTTGCCCACTTTGACAATCTCGCCGCAGAACTCGTGGCCGATGATCACCGGGTTTTGCGCCACGTCATCGGGCACTCTTTTATGTTTTCCCCCCTGGATCGCCGCTTTATGGGAGGACATGCAAATCGTGTTTGAAATGATATGGCCTAGTATTTCGTCCTCTTTCATTTCGGGGAGTTCAAATTCCTCGAGGCGCAGATCGTTTTCGCCGTATATTCTGACCGCTTTTGTCTTCATAGGTTTTTTCTCCTTTTTGAACAAATTGGACAAACGCTCGCCGAGATCCACTTTTGCGAGATCCGTTTTTTCCTTTTCTATGGCATATGTTTTTCCGTCGAAGCTCAAAATGTCGCCTTCTTTTGCGCTTTTTGGCAACTCTTCGGTTTTTATTTCTTTTTTTGTTTCGTTCTCATCGAACAACACCGCGACGCCTTCCTCGATCCTGTCGATGGTATAAAATGCGGGGCGCATATAAAAATTCACCTTTCTTTTTAATTTCGCTTTTTATTTTCGCAAAAATATGATATAATAATTATAGCACGTATTTTTACAAATTTCAAGGAGAATTTTAGTTTTATGGACGATATGGAAAATAAAATAAACGAACTCAGGAAGCAGGTCGAATTTTATTCGAAAAAGTATCACGATGAAGACGAAAGCCTCATATCCGATTTCGAATACGATATGCTCGCAAGGGAACTGATAGCGCTCGAAGAAGAATATCCCGAATTCGACAGCCCCCATTCCCCCTCAAAGAGGGTGGGGGGGAAACCGCTCGACAAATTCGAAAAAATCACCCATAAAGTCAAAATGAGCTCTCTGTCCAATGCATATTCAAAAAATGAACTTTTGGATTTCATCGAAAAGACAAACAAAATATTCGACGGGGAAAACCAAGAATATCTGATGGAGTACAAAATAGACGGGCTTTCGGTTTCGCTCGAATACGAAAACGGGATGTTTGCGCGGGGATCCACGAGGGGAAACGGGATCGTGGGCGAAAACATAACCGAAAACTTGAAAACGATAAAATCGATACCATTTGAATTGGCGGGCGAATATCCTAAATACCTCGAAGTGAGAGGCGAGGCGTTCATGCCCATTTCCGTGTTCAGATTTTTAAACGAGCAAAAAGAAAAAAATGGGTTGCCTCTTTTGGCCAATCCGAGAAACGCCGCCGCCGGTTCGCTTCGACAACTCGACCCGTCCGAAACCGCGAAGAGAAAACTCGACATATTCGTCTTTGGCATACAACAGATCGAAATCGAAGGCGAAATAACCGACAGGATCGAAAAAAAGTTTTCGGAACACTCAAAATCCTTGGATTATCTCGCGTCGCTTGGCTTTAAAGTTTCGCCGCTGTACAAACCGTTCGCGGAGCCCGACGAGATGATCGCGGAAATCGAAAAAATAGATGCGGGGCGTTTCGATTTGAATTTTGAAATCGACGGGGCTGTTTTAAAGCTGAACGATTTGGCCAAGCGCGACATGGTCGGCGAAACCGCGCATTCCCCGAAATGGTCGATAGCGTACAAATACCCGCCGGAAATAAAAAGCACAAAACTGACGGATATCGTAATCCAGGTGGGCAGGACGGGGGTTTTGACCCCAAACGCGGTTTTGGAACCGGTGAAACTGGCGGGATCGGTCGTGGCCCGCGCCACGCTGCACAATATGGATTTCATCGCCGAAAAACAAATAAAAATAGGCGACATGGTAAACGTGCGCAAAGCAGGGGAGATAATACCCGAGATTCTGTCGGTCGAGTTTGACAAAAGGGACGGAACCCAAACCGATTTCGAAGCACCTGCAAATTGCCCCTCATGCGGCTCCCCCGTGAGCGGAGGCGAAGAGGGGGACGTGGCGCTGCGCTGCACGGCCCCTGCGTGCCCGGCGCAGCTCGAACGTAACATAATCCACTTCGCCTCGAAAAACGCGATGAACATAGAAGGTCTCGGCCCGGCGGTGGTAAGCCAGCTCATCGAAAAAAAGCTCATATTTTGTTCCGCCGATCTGTATACTTTAAAAGACAAAACCGACGAAATCGCGAATATCGAGAGAATGGGCAAAAAAAGTTCGCAAAACTTGATCGAGGCGATCGAAAACTCGAAAACGAGGGGGCTTGCGGCATTCTTTTTCGCTTTGGGCATCAGGCACATCGGCGAAAAGACGAGCGCGCAAATCGCGGAAAAATACAAAAACATAGAAAAATTGTATTCGCCCGAGCCGATAACAATCGAAAAGCTGAAGCAAATAAAAGACATAGGAGACGAATCGGCCAAGATGGTGGCGAATTATTTTTCCAACCCGCGAAACATCGGATATATTGAACAATTTATCGCTTGCGGCGTAAAAACGCATATAAACGAAACCGACGATGAAATGGCGAATTCATCCGACAAACTGAAAGAAATGAAATTCGTGGTGACGGGAACGCTCGCAAAATACAAGCGCGACGAAATAGAAAAGCTGATAGCAAAAAACGGCGGCGAAGCCGTTTCGAGCGTATCGAAGAAAACGGATTATTTGCTGGCGGGCGAAAATGCGGGGAGCAAACTCGAAAAGGCGGAATCGCTCGGGGTGAAGGTGATAAGCGAGGAAGAATTTGAAACTATGCTGAAAGGATGAAAACAACATATTATGAACGCTTATGAATTGATAACCGCAATAAAGGGAAATATAGCGAAAGTCATCGTCGGGAAAGATAAAATAATGGACTATATCATAATCGCGCTTTTGTGCAACGGCCATGTGCTGATAGAAGACGTGCCCGGTTCGGGCAAAACCATGATCGCAAAATCGTTTGCCATATCTACGGGTTGCGCATTCAAACGCATACAATTCACTCCTGACCTGCTTCTCTCCGACATAATCGGAATCGAATATTTCAACATGAAAAAATCCGAATTTGAATTCATACCGGGTCCGGTATTTTCAAATATCGTGTTAGCCGACGAAATAAACAGGGCGACGCCGAAAACGCAATCCGGTTTGCTCGAATGCATGGAAGAACATCAAGTCACCATCGAGGCAAAAACCCATAAACTGCCTTTGCCTTTTATGGTGATAGCCACTCAAAACCCAATCGAAAATATGGGAGTATTCCCATTGCCCGAAGCCCAGCTGGACAGATTCTTGGTAAAAATCGAAATGGGATACCCGACATATGAAGAAAATATCGGCATTCTCGACAGGTTCGACCGCGCAAATCCCATCCAAACGCTGAAAGCGGCAATATCAAAAGAAGATATTGTGAATGCGCAAAACGAAATAAACGGGATATATGTCCATAAGGATCTATACGGTTATATAACTTCGATAGCGGAGGCGACCCGAAAAAACCCGGACGTCATACTCGGGGCAAGCCCCAGAGGGTGCCTTGCGCTGCTCAAAGTGGCGAAAGGCCTGGCGGCCGCAAACAACAGGGCTTATGTGACACCCGACGAAATAAAGGAAGCGGCAGTGCCTGTTTTGGCGCACAGGCTCATATTGAAAACATCCGCGAGCATGAAAAAAAACGCGGAAACCGGGATAATAGAGGAAATAATTGAAAGCATCCCCGTCCCCACGGAGGATTTTGGCAAATACAGACTGTAGAAGGAAGAAAAGCGGATTATGGGTTTTTTGTTTAATTTGCTGGTTGAAATTTACCCTTTTGTCGTAGCGGTTTTGTTTTTTTTGGCTGCGATCTCTTTCATATATGTTTCATACTACAACATCAAGATAAAGCTCATAAAGAAACTGAGGTACAAAAGGGAATTTTCGGTGCAGGGGGCATTCGAAGGCGAAGATATCGTAATCACCGAAACTATATACAACAACAGTATATTGCCGCTGTTTTTTGTCGATGTCGAATCGTACATATACCATAGTTTGAAATTGTCGGATTATGCCGGGGCTGAAAGCGATTCCGCCATGCAGCTAATTGTGAGCAGGTTTCATTTAATGCCGTATATGCAGGTAAAACGCCGCCACAAGGTCAATTGCGCGCATAGGGGGCATTATAAAATGGATTCCGCCTGCATTTTCACAAAAAGCGTCGGAATGGAAAAAACCACTTATTTTAACTTTGAAGCCGAACTATACGTTTACCCAAAAGCGATCGAATTTTCCCACTTTTCATATCCGGCAAATTTCATGCAGGGCGAAACGCCCGCAATCCGCATGGTCGTGCAGGATCCGTTTTCAATATCGGGCACAAGAAATTATTCGAACGGCGACCCGTTCAACATGATCAATTTCAAAGCCACGGCAAAAAGCGGGTTTTCCGGAATACAAAACATAAAAGTGAACAAATTGGACCATTGCTCCGACCGCATTTTCATGATTTATATCAACTTCCAGGCGCCGCCTGAAATATCGGGCATTCCCACCGAAATATATGAAGGCCTGATGGAACAGGCGTTTTCGTTTGCCGCCTCATTTGTCGGGAAAGCGCTGCAAAAGGGGTATAGAATAGGCCTGTCGGCGAATTGCCGATTGGACAGCGGCGAAAAATTCATCGCTTTTCCCATTGTCGGCGGATTGCATAACATCGAGGAAATGCTCAAAAAAATGGCGAAAGCCCAGATTAAATGCGGAATATCTTTTTCGGCGCTATTGGAAAAAGGGGCGAGGGGCGATATTTGCAATGCGGAAATATTTGTGATAACCCCATATGTGGACAACCATATAGACGACGGCATTGCGATCTTCAAAAAGCGAAACAATTCGGTGACGGTTATCGAGCTTGAAAACGATGAATATAATAAGTTTTTGAGTTCCGCGAGCAAGATTTGAAAATAGGGGAGGCGGAAAGACAAATGAAAATATTCAAAGACAAAGAAAAACGAAAAAAGATCGTCAGGATCGCCATATATGCGGCTGCGATATTTGCAATCCGCTATTTGGCCGCTTGCAACAGGGAATTTTTGGAATATTCGAGCTTTGGACGTTTTTTGTCCGTTTTGGAATTGACGCTCGCGGTTTTTTTGGCATGGACAATTTTTTCGCTGGCAAAAAATCGTGCAAAGGCCATATACGCGAAAACCAAAAAAGTGCTGGCCAACGCGATAAAACGGATGTTTAAACCTTTCATCGAAAAATTTTTCGAGAGGCAAAAGCGAAAGCAAAAATTTGTAAGAGGCTTGGACGAAAACAAAATAATTTTCGATTTTCACGTAATGGACCGGCTAAAAAACAGATTGAAACCGAAAAAAAAGCTGGATTTGAAACATGTTTCGTCAAATGCGGAAAAAATAAAGCTGCTGTACATAAAATTCATTTTGACATTGGCCAAAAAAAACCATGCGGTCAAATATTCGTCCACCCCAAAGGAAATAAAAAACAATTTGGGCAACGGCGACGATATTTTGTTTGACACATATGAACAAGTGCGTTACGATGCGGATGAAAATATCGATGTTTTGGACAATACGGTAGAATTATGCGAAAATGCCGTCGATGATTTTTAATCCGGAAAAGGCGAAAATTAGGAGGCGAAAAAAATGTTTTTGGACAAAGCGAAAATAAATATAAAAGCGGGAAACGGCGGAAACGGATGCGTTTCTTTCCACAGGGAAAAATACATACCAAAAGGAGGCCCGGACGGCGGGGACGGCGGCAGGGGAGGCAGCGTGATATTCAAAATCGACCCGGGCAAAAACGCCTTGCTCGATTTCAAGCACAGGCGCAAATTCTCGGCTGAAAACGGGCAGGACGGAAAACCCGGAAAAATGTTCGGAAAAAGCGCCCCGGACATATATATTGAAGTCCCGCCCGGCACTTTGATCAAAGAAGCGGAAACCGGAAAAATTATCAAGGATATGTCGAATTGCGACGATTTTGTCGCGGCAAAGGGAGGCAAGGGCGGTTGGGGCAATTCGCATTTCGCCACGCCTTCGAGGCAGGCGCCGAATTTCGCCAAAAGCGGGTTTACCGGAGAAGAAAAAAATTTGGTTTTGGAACTCAAAATGCTTGCCGAAGTGGGGCTTGTCGGCTATCCCAATGTGGGAAAATCTTCCATACTCAACATAGTCAGCATGGCAAAGCCGAAAATCGCGAACTACCACTTCACCACGCTTTCCCCAAATCTCGGGGTGGTGACGGTGGATGAAGGCTTTTCGTTTGTCATGGCCGACATACCAGGGCTAATCGAAGGCGCTTCGGAAGGATTCGGGCTCGGCCATGAATTTTTGCGCCATATAGAACGCTGCCGATTGCTCGTTCACGTGGTGGATATATCGAAAAGCGAGGGCAGGGATCCAATCGACGACGTTGACGCCATAAACGCCGAACTCGTGAAATTCAACGAAGAACTCATAAACAGGCCGCAGATAATCGCCGCCAATAAAACAGATTTGATAGATTTGGAAAATAACGGGCAATATTTCGAAGAATTTGAAAAATACGCCGAAACCTTAGGCTGCGAAGTGGTTTTCATTTCTGCTGCAACAGGGCGGGGGATAGGCGAATTGATAGAAAAAATCGTAAAAATTTACCCCGCGCTGCCCCCTTTGAAAATATATGAAAGCGAAACTGCGGATATGGAATATGAGGAGATGCGCGATGCCCGCGATATTAAGATAAATGTCGAAGAGAGGGTATATTCGGTAGAGGGCGGATGGTTGGCCGGATTGGTGAATTCCGTGAATTTTGACGACAGGGAAAGCGTGATGTATTTCCAGCGCGTATTGAATAAAAGCGGCATCATAGAAAAACTTCGCGAAGCGGGGGCGAGCGAAGGCGATACGGTGGATATATGCGGGGCGGAATTTGATTTCGTGGATTGAGCGGATTTCAAATTCTGATTACGTTCCAAGAAAGCGGGTTCAGCTTTGCGGTTATTATGTCGTCTTCGCATTCGATGTCTTTTTGAATTTTGGGCGTTATGCGATTTGGGTTTTCAAAGGTGTTGACGGCGAACTTGTTTTCGTCCCAAAGGGAAATATGCTCAAGTTGGTCGCCGAATACATATCCGCGCGGCTCGAAATCGAGGATCACTTCATTTTCGCTTCTGTTCACTGCGAAAAGCGTGACGCCGTCTTCCGTTTCGACTGCGGCGCTGTCGATGACCGGCACGCCCGAATACCATTCGCAATCGTATTTTTCGCATTCGACCAAAGTCTGCAGTGCCGTGCCGCGCCCGTATTTCGATGCGTGCATGTACGGATAAAACATGGTTTGTTTCAGCGGAGCGCCCTCTTTTTGCGTGTATATCGGCGCGATGACGTTGACAAGCTGCGCCTGGCAAGCTATTTTTACCCTGTCGGCCCTGCGTAAAAGCGAAAGCAGCATGGATCCGGAAACCACGGCTTCCTCGACGGTGTAATGGTTTTTCGCGGCTTTTTCCTCGTCTTGGCCTTTTTGCCACCATACATTCCATTCGTCGAAAGATATGTTTATCTGTTTTTTGGTTTTCTTTTTTGCCGCCGCGTAATCGCAGGCGGCTATCGCCTTATTTATGTATTCGTCCATTTCCATGGTGCGGGCCATGAATGTTTTTGTGTCTTTCGCGTCCTTTTTGCCGAAATATTGGTGGAGCGAGATGTATTCCACCAAATCGAGCGTGTGCTCAAGCACTGTCGCTTCCCATTCGGCGAAAGTCGGCATCCCATAACCGGACGAACCGCAGGCCACAAGTTCTATCGACGGGTCGGCCCATTTCATCAGCCTTGCGGCTTCGCAAGCGGTTCGGCCGTATTCACGCGCGGTTTTGTGCCCTATTTGCCAGTTTCCGTCCATTTCGTTTCCCAAACACCAAAGTTTTATGTTGTGCGGTTCTTTCGCGCCGTGCCGAATTCGCATATCGCTGTAATGCGTCCCTCCCCCATGATTGCAATATTCCACGAAATTTCTCGCTTCATCCGGCCCCCTTGTTCCGAGGTTTACCGCCATCATGATTTCGGCATTCGCCTTTTTTGCCCATGCGGCGAATTCGTTCGTGCCGAATATGTTGGATTCTATCACGTTCCATGCCAAATCCATTTTTTTTGGACGTTCGGAAACCGGGCCCACTCCGTCTTCCCAATTATAGCCCGAAACGAAGTTGCCGCCGGGATAACGGACTATCGGGACGTTTATCTCTTTTACGAGCTCGATCACGTCTTTTCTGAAACCTTGCTCGTCAGATGACAGATGGCCGGGCTGGTATATCCCGTCATAAACGCATTTGCCCAAATGTTCGACAAATGAGCCGTATATCCTGTTGTCTATTTTCCCGATTGAAAAATCTTTATCTATTCTTATTTTCGCCCTGTTCATAAAATTGATCCCTCCAAAATTCAAAATCGCCTATTTCCGCCTGCGATAAAACCAAATCGAACCGGAGCGAGCGGGCTGCGCGAAAGTTATTCCGTTTTGGTTTATTTTTTCGCCGCCGAGTTCAAAGCTTTCGCCCGTTTCCTCGTTTTCGAAAATATAATCGCAAAGTTCGCAGAATCCATGCGGAACCACGGTGAAGCTTTCGTTTTTGCTCTGGTTGTTTCGTAGCGCCTGGAATGCGCCCGTTCCCCACTCGGGGCAGTCGAATTGGAATATCGTCCATTTTGCGTTGTCCCTGTGGTTTTCGGTGAGCGCGTAAAAATCGCCGCATAACTGCATTTCTGCGCATTTTTCCCAAATTTCGAGAAGCTTTTTTGCATAGGGAAGTTCAGAATTCAAAGCTTTCAAATCCGAAACGCCTGCGAAAAACGTCAGAAGCCCGAATCCGTTTATCAGCTTGAAATTGTCGAGCGAAGGGGGTTCGGGCGCGTAATAATCTTCGTGGTTGTAATATTCGTTGTCTTTGTCCCAGGAATTGGTCCAGCCTCTGGTGAAGGGGATCCATGAGTGGAGCGTGTGGCGGTAGGCTTGGTTTATATGGTGATAACCGTATCCGTAATCCGTAGGGTGGAGGGGAACTGAGCGGCGCATCGTTTCGAGGTCGTTCCTGCGCCCGCCCGAAGAGCACGAATCGATCCATAAGTCCGGGATATTCATCAAAAGATAATCCCAGTACGACAAATAGCCTTGCACATACAAATTTTCGACCATTCCCTGTCGGTCTTCCTCTTCGTTTTCGCGCCAGTATTTTAAAGGCTCAAAGTTGAAATCCTGCCTGTAGCATACTATTTTGCTTTCCGCGATCAAATTTTTCATATGCTCGCAAAGCCATTTATGGCAGTCGGGATTTGTCAAATCGAGCAGATAGCTCCAATTGTCTTCGGTTTTTTTTGCGAGGAGCCAATCGGGGTGATCTTTGCAAAATTTTGAATCCTTGTGGACTCGCTCCGGTTCGTGCCAAACCAAAAGCTCCATTCCGGCATCCGCGCAAGCCTTGCCGACCGGGGCGAACCCGTTTGGGAACCTATCCGGATCGGGTTGCCAGTCGCCGGTGACGGGCCAGGTTTTGTTGCCGTTTGCGTCCCTGCACGGGTACCAGCCCGCGTCGATCCACCAAAGCCTTGCCCCGGGGAAATTTTCTTTCGCGTAGGAAATAGAGTCGAGCTGGTTTTTTTCGGTGGCTTCCTGCCATTCGACTCCGCCGTTGTTGTCGCACAAGACCGATTTGGGTTCAAGTATCCTGCCTTTTTGGCGAGGGGTTACATGCGCGTTGAACCACCTCCGCCAGACATTTATCCCTCTTGTTTCGTCGCCTTCGAAAACCATCATCGTCATGCGCGGAGTCCTGAACGTTTCGCCGCTTTTTATATATGTGCGCGATACCTGCTGCCCGGCTTTGAAGCCCACCCCGTTTTTTTCGCCCTTGTATTCGCTGCTCCATTGGCCGGGCCAGCCTATCGATATGTTCATTCCAAATTCCGAAAAAAGCAGTCTCTGGTATGGGAATGCCCCGTCGCAAGGGCGGCCTCCGGTCGGCGCCTGAAAAAAGCTTGTTCCGTTTTCAACTTTTGCCTTATCTACGGTATATCCGTCTTTGCTGCAAAAATCCCCGTTGTTGCGCACGAGGGTAGGGGCGGTTTCGCTTTCGAAAAACATGTCGGCGCATAGTACATTTTCGAGGATTTCCGTTTTTTTTGCCTCGGGGGCGCATGAAAAATATACCGTCCATTCCACGACCGGAAAATCCCTGTATTCCAAAAATTCCGCCTTGATTTGCAAATCGCCGGAATTTCCGGAAATCACCGTTTCGACCATGTTCGCATCTAAAAACCTTTTTTCCGCGGTTGAATTTTCGGGTAAACCCTTGAAATGGACTCCGCCGTATCGGTACGAAACCGGCAAGTTTTCCGGACATGAAGAAAATGCGCCGAAATGCCGACGCGCCAATTTCATGTCCCCATTTGTTGTTCGCGGGGACTTTGATGAATTCTGCATAATTTTTACCTCCGTTCATATTTGTTCCCAGTATATCATACCGGTTTTTGTTTGTCAATCGTTGTAGCTTGTTCATAATTATTTAACAATGATGTGATATAAATATCTTAAAATAAAATTTAAACGGAGGGGCAATTTCATTTATGGAGAAATTATTTCGCATATTGGGTTTTGCGCTTGTTTTTTGCGTTGTTTCCGCGCTTTTTTCGTGCGAGGCAAAAAAAGGCGATCCGGAAGAAGGCGCAGCCGACGAAATCGGCGAATCGGCGGCGGAAACTACCGGCCCGCCCACCGAAACAAATCCGCCGCCCACTACGGATCCGGGACCGAAAAAGAAAAGCAGGGACATAGCGTTCGCAGACACTTCCGATGAAAGCGAGCGGCATGCCGTGAAAGTGGGCGAAGGTGGCGGGTACAAGTCGATCGGGGTCAAATTCACCGCCGAATTTACGATAACCGACATCGACCTTTCCTGCCCGTCGTGGAGCGACGACATAGGCACGATGGTTTTCAGGCTGTATAAATGGGACACCGATTACGCGACGACGGTGGCCGGAACCCCGGTTTTGGTCGATGAGGAAACCTTAGTCGATTATCCCGACAATGCGATGATGAGCTTGGATTTCGGGATAGAAATCGAACCGGGCACGTATTTGTGGGAACTCAGCGAGGGAAAAGACGGCGTGGGAATGTGGTCGTTTAAAACGCCCGGAGAAGACGGGCTTGAATTTTTCAGGAACGGCGAAAAGGTTTCGGACGAAGCATATAACGGAACGCTTTACGGGTTTGTCATGGAATAAGAAATTTGTGAAAAATTTGTGAAAAATTTTTTAAATAGTTGACAAAAAAGAAACAGTATGGTAACATAAATGACAGCATGAAACGAAAAATAAATTTTATTAGGAGGCAAAATCAAAAATGAAAAAGTTTCTGAGCATTATCCTCGTCGTGGTTTTGGCGTTTTCCATGTGCGTCCCTTTTGCCGTTTCCGCAGCGGATCCGAGATCGTACAAAGTCCCAAAAGCAGCGACCGCCCCTACGCTTGACGGCAATATAAACGCCGACGAATGGAAAGGCGCGCTCGTTGTAGAATTGAAAAAAGGCGATGCGGATCTATTTGTCGCCAGCGGAGACGGCGATTTTTTCGGCGGGGCCGTATTCCAGTTTATGTGGGCTGACGAAGGCATATATTTTTCGGTCGTTTCAAACGGAAATAACGATCCGACCAGCGTTCCCGCGACCGGAGCGGGAAGTTACAACGCGGGCAACGGGGTTCAATTCAATATGTACCCCAATCGCGATATAACCGGGGCGACCACCGAAGAAATGTTTTTCTTCTCATATCACCCCAAAACCGAAGGGGGCGCCCCTCAGGTAGGGGAACATTTTGTTTACGGCGACGGCGGTTCCGGCCAGGATGTTCCGGAAGCCAAGATAGCTGCCGTAATGAATGGCAACGACTACACGATGGAAGGCCTTATCCCGGCCGCTGCCCTCGCAAAATCGCAAGTTCCGATAAAAGTCGCCTCAGGCGAAAAACTCTTTTGGAACAACGTCATAATGTTTGCCGACGATGGCGGCACTCAAGGGCTTATCGTGGACAACGAATGGTTTGACGGGGCCTATTGCAACGAATATACTCTTGTCGATACGCTTGCGGGAATAGGCGCAGTCGAAGAGACGCCGATAGTGGCACAGGCGAAGGCGGCGGGGCCGTACCTGCCCGGGGGGACATTCGACGAACCGGCGATAGCGAGCGCGGATGACTTCGCGGACTTCTACGCCGGCGGCGCGATGACCGCCGAAGAGTCGCTGAAGGTGGCCATCGAGGGCAGGACATGGCTGGCGAACCCGCAGTTCGTGGACGGGGCGCAGGGGTTCGGCGACGAGGAGGAGCGCGAGTTCGGCGAGTGGGCGGAGAACCTGTTCGACCTGACATGGCACAAACTGAACGCCGACGGCGAGATGCGCTCGAGCAAATACTGCGGCAACGACGGTTTCGCTCCGTTTTTCGCCATATGGAAGTACGACCAGGCGTATGTGGCTGACAGCCTTTTGATAGCGACGGGCAACGACTGCGAGTCGTGGCCGAGGCGCATGGGGGACGGGTGGACGTTCTCGGGGTCGAACGACGGGGAGAACTGGACTTTGATCTACCGCGGGCTGGGGTCTGACTACGAGCCGGTGAACTTCGCGTGGTTCCGGTTCGACCTGGCGGGGAACACGGAGGCGTTCCAGTGGTACAGAATATATTCGGACGATTTCCATTTCGACGACCAGGGGATCATACAGATGTCGAACATAGCGCTGACGGGCGGGGTACCGGGGGCTGAGGAGCCGGCTGACGCGCCTGCCGCGGCCGCTGACGTGCCTTCTGTTGCTGCCCCGCAGGCTCCCGCGGCCGAAACGCCGCCGGCCGCGCCGACCACGGGCGACGTTTCGCCGCTCGTTTTCGCGCTTCTCGCCTTCGCCGCCGCCGTGTTGGCACTGCGCAAAAAGAGAGCAGCGAACTAAAAAGCCATGCATGCCAAAAAGGGGGCAGCTTCCCGCTGCCCTTTTGCTTTGTTTTGGCGCAAATTCTATCTCTTTGAAAATTGCGGGGCGCGCCTTGCGGCTTTGAGCCCGTACTTCTTTCTTTCCTTCATGCGCGGGTCGCGGGTCAAAAACCCGGCTTTTTTCAATTGGCTGCGGTATTCCTCGTCGGATTGCAAAAGCGCCCTCGCCACCCCGAGCCTTATCGCGCCCGCTTGGCCGGATACCCCGCCGCCGACGACCGTGCAGAAAATATCGAACTTGCCGACCGTGTCCGTAACCCCGAAAGGCTGGTTCACGATGAGTTTCAAGGTCCCGAGTCCAAAATAGTCGTCTATATCCCTTTTGTTTATTTTTACCGCCCCGCTGCCCGGAAGCAGGCGCACGCGGGCTATTGATTTCTTTCTTCTTCCCGTTCCGTAAAAATATGGTTTCACAGGCGTTGCCATAGTATCATAATCCTCCTAAATTATTCTTGTTCGTTACACTTATATTTCGCATGGTACGGGTTTTTGGGCCGCCTGCTTGTGGTCGGGGCCCCTGTAGATTTTCAGGCGGTTTATACTCAGATCGCCTATTTTGTTGTGGGGCAGCATCCCCTTGACCGCGAGCCGAACCGCTTTCGCGGGGTCGTTTTTCATAATGTCTTTGTAGCTTTCTGCTTTGAGTCCGCCTACATATCCGGAATGGTGGTAATAGACTTTCTGTAGAAGTTTGTTGCCTGTCAGCACCGCTTTTTCGGCGTTGATTACGATGACAAATTCGCCGCAGTCTACGTGAGGCGTGAATTCGGGGCGGTGTTTGCCCCTCAATATGGTGGCGGCTTTGACGGCGGTTTTGCCCAAAGGCACCCCGGCGGCATCGATCACATACCATTTTCGTTCAAGCGTTTCCTTTTTTGCCATAAAAGTGGACATCGAATGTTTCCTCCGTGTTAATTCGTATTAATAAACTTTTGATTGTTTTTTTAACTTTTACATTATACATGATTTTTTTGGTTTTGTCAAGGGAATTTGCGAAAAAACACGAAAATTTTTATATTATCTCCGTTTTGCTTTGTTTTTCTTTTGATACGGGCATATTTGCTTTGTTTTTGTTTCAAAAATTTTCGCAAAGAAGGTTGACAAAAGTTTTCAAATGTGGTAAAATGGCAATTGTAAAACCGCATAAATAATCGGGGGCGCCGGAAACGGCTGAGATGTCAGCGAACAATGACTGTCCCTTATTAACCTGATATGGGTAATGCCAACGTAGGGAGTATTAATTGGTGTGAACTGCATGTGAACGCTTATGCGTTCACATTCGTTACACTATTGATTGGTGTGAACTGTATGTGAACTATCGTTCACATTCGTTACACATTATGTCGCGAGGATGAATTATTCGCCGATTCACTGTCCTTGAAATATTTTGACCGCGTTTGGTTAGATTGTTTTTCGCGGTCAAGTTTATTTCACGTAAATAAGGATGGTGCGTTTTTATGCAAAACCAAAAAAATCTGAGAATTTTAATCGAGTGCGCGGTCATGGTCGCGCTTTCGGCGGCGCTTTCGGAGTATGCGATTATCTACAGAGCTCCCTTGGGCGGTTCGGTGACCCTTTTTTCGATGGTGCCGATCATAATTATCGGGCTTCGGCACGGGTGCGCCTGGGGCTTCGGCACCGCTTTTGTCTATTCTATGACCCAGTTTATGTTCGATGTTTCAAAGCTTTCGGGCTGGGGAGTGGCCGGCGCGAAAAACATGATGATCTGCGCGCTGCTCGATTATATCGTGGCTTTCACGGTCATCGGAACGGCGGGGTTTTTCAAATCCGCGCTCGACAAAACCCGAAATCGCGGCAAAAAAATCGCCTTTGCGTCTGCTGCCGCGCTTTTGGTCTGCGTGCTTCGGTACATATCGCACGTGGTGGCCGGGGCTATCATATGGCACGCGATAACGAAAGCGGGCAACTGGAACGAATATGTCCATACGGTTGGGGCGCTGGTCTATTCCCTGGTCTACAATATGCAGTTCATGCTGCCGGAAACGGCCATAACCTTGGTGGCCGCGCCCGCAGTTGTCACGGCGCTCTCGGCTATAAACATTAAGGAATGATTTTTTTATGCTGTGGAAGAAAAAATACGGCTATTTGTCCGTGGTGGTCGCGTACTTCAAGCTGGTCCCCGTCGCGGTCACGGTTAAAATCATAAGAAACCTCGTGGGCTCGGCGCTGCCCACGCTCAATATGCTGATGGTCGCGGCCTTCATCGACTCGGCGATCGCCACAATCGGCGGCGAGGGCGATATAGGGTCGATATTTCTTCCGCTTTGCGTGATCGTTTCGATCATGCTCGTAAACTACTATATCGAAATACTGATGGGAATGCTAAACACACGGGCGCAAAACAAGATAAAAAAAATCGTGGCGCCCGCAGTCGCCGAAAAAATGGCCTCGGTCAAATTCAGGTATTACGAAAATCAGGAGAGCGTGGATGTCATAAACCGCGCGACGGGCGGTTTCGAGGGCAATCTGCAGGGATTTTTCGACCAGATATTCGGCGCCTGGAACCTGATCGCGCAGATCATCGGTTTTGTGGTCGTGCTCGGAATGCAGCTGTGGTGGGCCTCTTTGGTATTTGCGGTGACCTGCGCGCCGTCGGTATTCATATCGTACAAATTCGGCAAAAAGCGATATGACACAGACAAGGAAATGACCAAGATCGACCGGAAAGTGGGCTATATCGGGGGGATTTTGACCGGCAGGGACACGATAGAGGAGCGCTATGTGTACGGCTACACAAAAAAAATGGACGAGCAATACAAAAGCAAATATGAGTTTTCGCGCATCGAGCGCAAAAAAGTGGAAAGAAAAATGTGGATCAACACAAAGGCCACGGGAATGCTCGCCTTTGTTTCCGGGGCGGTGGTGATATCCATACTGCTGCCGATGGCCATATTTCCCGATGCGAGCGGGGAAATCAGGTTGTCGATAGGGATGTTCACCGCTATCGTGAACGCGGTCTTCGGGCTGAGTATGCAGATGCAGTGGAGCCTCTCGTGGCAGATAGGCGATTTCAAATATAAGTTCGAGTATCTCAAAGATTTGAACAAATTTCTGGAATTTGAAACCGAAGAGGACGCCGCCTGCCTGCCGGGCCGGGAAGCGCCCGCCCTCAATTCGATAGAATTTGCAAACGTCAGCTTCAGATACCCCGGAACCGAGCCTTACATACTGAAAAATTTCAGCGCCAAACTGCAATCGGGCCGCCATTACGCCATAGTCGGGGTAAACGGCGCGGGCAAGACCACTCTCACAAAACTGCTCACCGGGCTGTACAAGGAATACGAGGGCGAGATAAAAATCGACGGCAAAGAGCTCAGAGAATACTCGCAGCCCGAAATGAAAGCGCTTTCGGCGGTGGTATACCAGGATTTTTGCCGCTACCCGCTCGATTTTTACCACAATATAGCCATAGGGAATGCAAACGACATGGAAAACCGCGAAAAAGTCGAGGAAGCCGTCGATACAATCGGGCTCGCCGAAACTGTCGAAAAGCTGCCGAAAAAATACGAGACCCCGATAACGAAAATAAAAGAGGACGGAGTGGATCTGTCCGGCGGCGAATGGCAGAAGGTCGCTTTGGCTCGCCTTATCGTCAACCCCGCGCCGCTCAAAATCCTCGACGAGCCCACCGCAGCCCTCGACCCGGTTTCCGAATGCAAGGTCTACGAGCAGTTCGGGGAGATAGTAAGCCAGAACCGGACGGGCGAATCGCGCGGCATAACGATATTCATCAGCCACAGGCTGGGCTCGACGAAACTCGCCGACGAGATAATAGTGATATCCGAAGGCCGGGCGGCGGAAACCGGCAGTTTTGCCGAGCTTATGGCAAAGGGAGGCATTTATGCCGAAATGTTCGCGAGCCAGGCCGAATGGTACGCAACCGACAACGTAACGAATGTGAAAGCGGAGGGGCAGGCCTCTGGTCTGCCCGCACGTACAAAATTTATGCCACCCGGCAAAGGAGGCGAAACCCATGCCTAAAAAACCGGCCGTAGGGGACATCGTCCCCGATGTCCCGCCAAAAAAAGAAAAAGATCCGATAAATATATTTTACATGATAAAAAAAATATATCCGATATGCTTCAAGTCAAAACCCTCGTATTACATCGCCAACCAAGCCGTGAGCGTAATTCACGGGGTGTCGCACGGCGCGAACGTCATGGTGGCGCAGCTGTTTTTCGACGCCGTCTACAGGGCGTCGACCGGAAGCGAAACCGTCGGCGGAGTCATAGCCGCGCTTTTTATATTTGTCGCGGTCAGGCTTGCCACCGATCTTTTGAACGCGGTGCACAATTTTACCCACATGGTTCAGTGGAAAAGGGTTTTAGGGTTTATGAACTCCGAGATAAACAAAAAATCATCGCAAATCGACCCGGTGGAATATGAGAACCCCAAACGGCTCGACGACATAAACAAGGCGGCGAACGGCGCGGACTCGGCGATACATTTCCATATAGCCACTTCCACCGTGCTCAGCTTTTATCTGCCGTATTTCATCTTCATGGGCTTTTACCTGACCGCCCTCAAACCGACCCTTATACTCTGCCTGCTGTTCGTGTTCGCGCCGGTGCTGACCGCTCAGATATTGCGCTCGTCCGTGTTTTCCAAGCTCGAGGACAAAGTCGCGCCGATCAGGCGCGAGTTCGGCGCCTACAACGACGCGGCCTGCGGCAAGGGCTATTACAAAGAGACCAAAAACCTCGGGTCTTTCAGGTATCTCAAAAGCCTGCTCGAGGACTCGGTCAAGTCGCTCAACGCCGCGGTCTGGGGCGCGAACAAAAGAAGCGCACTGATCGATTTCGGATTCAACACGCTTTCGCTTTTAGGCTATGGGGGGATCATGTTTTTGTTGGTGAAATATCTTTTGGACGGGGAGATATCGGTGGGGGCGTTCGCGGCGGTGTACAACTCGATCGGGATGCTGTTTGCCATCATGAACGAAGTGATAAGCAAGCATTTGGGCACCCTCGCCAACAATTTCGGCCAGATAAGAAATTTTCTCAGATTTTTGGATATGCCCTCGGACAACAGGGAACATCTGAGCATAAGCAAAAAAGAGGGGATAAGCCTGATCGGGGCGGGCTTCAGGTACCCGAACGCCGAAGCGGATTCGCTGGCGGATATAAGCCTCGACATAACGCCGGGCGAGACGATAGCGATCGTGGGCGAGAACGGGGCGGGGAAGACCACGCTGACGAAGCTGCTCACCGGGTTGTACAAGCCCACCGCGGGCAGCGTGAGAATCGGCAAAACCGACACAAATCTGGCGAGCTACAAATCGCTTTTCGAAAATGTGTCCGGCGTTTTCCAGAAATACCAGCGGTACGCGCTGACCCTTCGGGAAAACGTGCAGATAGCGGACTTCGGGGACGAGGGCGGCGACGGCAAGATCGAGCGAAAGCTGGCGGAGAACCACATAGGCCACGGCGACAAAGACACCTTCCCCGAAGCCTTGGACACGATGCTCTCCCGCGAGTTCGACGGGGTCGATTTGTCCGGCGGCCAGTGGCAGAGGGTAGCCTTGGCCAGGGGCTTCTACCGCGACAGCGACCTGATAGTGCTCGATGAGCCCACGGCGGCGATCGACCCGATCGAGGAGAGCGCGATATACAAAAAATTCGTGGAAATCGCCGAAGACAAAACCGCGATCATAGTCACGCACAGGATGGGATCGGCGAAGATAGCCCGGCGCATCGTGGTGATGCGCGAGGGCAAAATCGCCGAGATCGGCACCCACGACGAACTTCTCGCGAGAGGCGGACTCTATGCCCATATGTACGCGGCGCAGGCGGGATGGTACGACGGGGTTTCTACCCCAAAGGATGGGTGAGCATATATTCCACGAGCTTGTTGTATGCGGCTATCGTAAAATGGCAATAGCCGTCCGAGGAAAAGTTTCTGGGCAGGCTGTTCTGGGAGTCCCTTAACGCCGCCGCGTAATCGAGAAACGGGAAGCCGTTGCCAGCGGCGAAGCGCGAAAGAGCGGCGTTCGCCTCCGTTATTTTGGCATTGGTGAGCTCGCCTTCGCCCGATCCGGCCACAATCGGGGTCAGTGACATCACCACGATTGTTTTGTCCGGGCTTTTTTCTTTTATCCTATCGACAAGGGTCGCGTAGCTCTTTATGAAACCATCGACCGGTTGCCAGACGAGATCGTTGATGCCAAGGCATATGCAGACATATTTCGAATCTTTTGTGGCTATTATGTCCTCGGGCCTGGTCTGCTTGCCCATGAAGTATGGGTGGATCGATCTGTTCGATATTTCCCTCAGGGCGTTGTTGACTCCATAGCTCACCACGGCGACCACGCTCACATCCCGGAGCACGTCTTTGCCCTCGAATTTTATCGAGCTCCTGTACATGTCGAAACCCGTGGTCATCGAGTCACCGAGCATGAGTATATCCCTGAAGTATCCATAAGGCTCTGGGACGACGTCGCTAAAAGGCGCTGCGGTTTCATAATCATGGGCCGGCGGGGGAGGAGGCGGAGGCGGCGCGGAAGTGGCGGATTCGGTTCCGTCGTTATGAATCTGCGGGGGCGGCGGTGGAGGTGGCTCGGTGGGCGGAAGCGTCTCTGGCTCGGGCGGCGGGTCCGAGGCGAGCGACACCAATTTTTTGAGCATGAGCTCCTCGGTGGCGGGCGCCGCGGTCGGATTCTGAGTCGGCGCGGGTTGCTCATTGGGAATTTCGGCCGATTCGGGCGCAGATTTGGCGGCGACTTCAATTTCAATTTCAGCAACCGCCGCCTCACTATATTTCCGCTCCATTATTTTCGCTTCCAAAAAGGTCGAGTTCTCGGTTTCGGTTTCGGTTGCCAAAACCGGCAGATCCGCCGCCTTTGGGGTTTTGGCGGCGGAATGCGGCAGCATATATCCCAAAACCGCGGCGATTGCCATAAATACTGCAATTGACGCGTATATTATTGTCTTTTTTTTCATTTGGAATAGCCCCTGTTGTAGTATACGAGCCCAGGCTCCATGGATCCGAACATCTCCGTGACCGTTAGCAGCGTGTAGCCTGAGGCGATCAGGTCAGGTATCGCGCGCTCCATGGCGTCCACGGTGGTGGAATGCACGTCATGGACGCAGATCACCCCTCCGTCCTTGGCCATCGACATGATGTTGTTGTATACCGAATTCGCGTTCCGAAGCTTCCAGTCGAGCACGTCGATGTTCCATTGGATGAGCGAAAAGCCCAATTGCTGCGAGATGTTTTTTACGTTGGCGTTGTAGGAGCCGTATGGGGCCCGGTAAAACATATATCTGGTCCCGGTGACTTCATAGATGGCGTCGCTGGTGGATTGCAGCTCCCGTTTTATCGTTTCGCTGCCCGACCTGGTGAGGTAGGGGTGGTTCCAGGAATGGCCCGCGACTTCGTGCCCCTGTTCGACCATGTGCCTTATGGTCTCCGCATATGACGAGACTTTGTAGCCCACCACGAAAAACGTGGCTTTGGCGTTGTTGTCGGCGAGTATTTTGAGCAGCCTCTCGGTGTGCGGCCCCGGCCCGTCGTCAAACGAGATGACCAAAAATTTTTCGGTTCCATCGTTATGAATCTGCGGTGGCGGCGGGGGTGGCGGGGGCGGTGGAGGAGGAGGCGGCTCGGTGGGGGGGAGCGTCTCTGGCTCGGGCGGCGGATCAGAGGCGAGCGAGACGAATTTTTTTAGTATGAGTTCCTCGGTGGCGGGCGCTTTGGTTGGCTCCTGCGTTTCGGGAGGCCGCTCCTCGGGTTTTACGGCCGTTTCCGCAGCATCCGTTTCGTTGGTTTCGGCGGGGGGCGGCTCATAGCTTGGCTTTTTTTCCTTCCACGCGAGCATTTCCGTTTCCAAAAAAGTCGAGGCTTGGGTTTTTGGCTCGGTTTCGGACAAAACAAACAATTCCAGATCATCCGCCTTGGGAATCTTGTCCGCTGGATTCAAAAGCATGAGGCAAAAAACTGAAGCGAGCGCGACCAGGACCGCAACTATGGCGAACGTGGCAAATATCATCTTTTTTTTCATATGATTTTGTCTTTCATTCGATTTTTATTGTTATGTCAAACAGTTCATTGCCCAGACCCGGGCTGGATCATCACATGATCTTCAGGTCGTTTATGATAAGCTCGAACTGCGCGTCGAGATAGGCCGCCGCCCTGCGGCACATCAGCATCCTTGTCAAAAATATTTCAAAATAGTCCATGACCGAGCATACCGAAGCATCGATATGGAGGTCGAGGACTATTTTTTTAGCGCCGCCTTCGCCCGCGCGCACCGAAATGTCTCCGCTTGTGACCGCATAGTTCACCCTGTCGTGGATATCGGCCAATATCTTGTTCATATCCCTCTCGGTCACCCTCGATCTGCGCACATCGGATTTGTCGGCCAAAATGAGAGCCGCCGCTATGACGCTCACGGGGCGGCCGGTTTCCTCGTCGTGGTTCCCGATCGCGGTCATCACCGCGGCGATCTCGTTTGGCGGCATGTCGTATTTCGAGAGGATGGATTCGGCGAGGACTCCCCCCGTGAGGGCGTGGGAGCTTCTGCTCACCACATTGCCCAAGTCGTGGAGGAGTCCCGCGATTTCGGCCAATTCCATGTCCCTTCTGACACAGCCCAAATCCGAAAGCAAACCTGCCGCGGTTTTGGCCGTCTTGTAGACATGCGGGAAAGAGTGGTCAGTATAGCCCAGCGCCTTTAAGGCGCTGTCTCCCGCAGTTATGTAT
>Ga0082212_10000085_pt1 | contig 133353 bp, 122 predicted proteins | sample TergutNt197P3_FD_71548 | JGI IMG/M metagenome (GOLD analysis project Ga0082212, IMG submission 71548) | Neocapritermes taracua P3 segment gut microbial communities from Petit-Saut dam, French Guiana - Nt197 P3 | ecosystem: Host-associated > Arthropoda: Insects > Digestive system > Gut ... | reverse complement strand
GGTTCATCCTTGGGGTTTTCGGAATTGAGGACAAAAACCGTTGCCGTGCTGTCGCCATCCATGCCTTGCTGAATCATGTAAGTGCCCCTGATGGTGGTTACGTTATCAGGTTCCTTGCCCATGTAGATACGGGTCAGTTCAAACGTATTTGCCGTAGAATCACCGGGTTTACGGTTGAATTTCAGTCTGGTTTGGATACCGGAACAATCAGCGCAAGGCAGAACGCCTTCATAGATTTTTTCTATCATCGTATTATCCGTGCCTGCTGGCGACATAGCTTGTGCGGCAGGCCGGTTTTCCTGTTGAGCCGGTTTTGCTTCTTCCCTTTTCTGACATCCGCCCAGAAAGATGCCTAAAACAGCCAGACCAATCAGTAATTTTTTCATATCCTTCCTTTCCATTAGAAATTGCAATCAATAATGATGTCATCTGAATAACAGAATGCGCATTTGTTTTGCTTATTATCGACCGGAAAGAAATCAGGGCTTTGATATAAACCTATTTTGGCGCGTTAATCTTCCTTTCTCATGTGCGGGAAGAGAATAACGTCACGAATATTGGGTGAATCGGTGATGAGCATGATGAGCCGGTCAATGCCGATGCCGCATCCCCCGGCAGGCGGCATACCGTATTCAAGCGCCCGGATGAAGTCGGCATCGTAGTACATGGCTTCTTCATCGCCGGCGTTTTTTGCTTCTACCTGTGCCGTAAAACGGGCAGCCTGGTCTTCGGCGTCATTCAGTTCGGAAAAACCGTTGGCGATTTCTCTGCCTGCAATGAAGAGTTCAAAACGCTCTGTTATGCCGGCGCGGGTGTCTGAAGCCCGCGCAAGGGGAGAGACTTCGACGGGATAGTCGATGATGTAGCAGGGATTCCATAGCTTGGATTCGGCGGTTTCTTCAAAAAGTGCCAGTTGCAAAGCGCCGATGCCCGCATTGGCAAGGGGTTTGACGCCAAATTGGGAGAGTTCTTTTCGCAGGAAAGCAGCGTCATGGAGTTGTTCGGTTGCATATTGCGGGGCGTGCTTGTTGATGGCTTCGATAATCGTCAGGCGCTCAAAGGGTTTTGAAAAATCAATTTCACGTTCCTGATAAGTCAGCACGGCTGTGCCATGCGCATCCATGACTGCCTGGCGGATAATGGTTTCGGTGAAATCCATGAGCCACTGGTAATCAACGTAGGCGGCATAGTATTCCATCATGGTAAATTCAGGATTATGACGCGGCGAGACGCCTTCATTGCGGAAATTGCGGTTAATCTCGAATACCCGTTCAAATCCGCCTACAAGCAGGCGTTTTAGATATAGCTCCGGGGCAATCCGCATGAACATTTGCATGTCAAGGGCATTGTGATGGGTAATGAAGGGCTTGGCGGCAGCGCCGCCCGGAATGGATTGCAGCATCGGCGTTTCGACTTCCAGGAAACCATGCTGTTCCATAAAGCGCCGCATGGAGGATATTGCTGCGGTTCTTGCCTTAAATGTCTGCCGGGTTTCTTCACTCATGATGAGGTCGACATAACGCTGCCGGTACTTGATTTCCTGGTCGCTTAGTCCGTGAAATTTGTCCGGGAGGGGGCGCAGTGACTTGGTCAGCAGGCGCAGATGGGTGACCCGGATGGAAAGTTCACCTGTCTTGGTTTTGAAAAGGGTGCCTTCTGCGCCCAGGATGTCTCCGATATCGTAATGCTTGAAAGCGTCGTGCGCTTCCGTACCCATTGCGCCGTCTGTGATGAATAGCTGGATGCGGCCATCCGCGCGCGGGCCGGATGCGTCCATTAATGTGGCAAAAGACGCTTTTCCCATCACGCGTTTGAGCATCATGCGACCGGCGACACTGACGGGAATGGCTTCGGATTCAAGCGATTCTTTGTCCTGGCCATCATATTGCACGTGCAGATCGGCAGCCTTGTTTTTGGGGCTGAAATCGTTGGGAAAGGCAATGCCCTGTTGCCGGATAGCCGCCAGTTTGGCGCGGCGCTCGGCCATAATGGCATTTTCATCTGCGGCTGGAATCGATGGTGCGGACGCTGTTTCTGTCACAGGCTGTTTGTCTTGCGTTGTCATGATACGGTGGTGGAGTGAAAATAAAAAATAGGTTATTGCACGCCCTGTTTCAGGGATTCAGCGATAAAGCCGTCCAAGTCGCCATCTAAAATGGCTTTGGTATTGCCGGTTTCATAGTTGGTGCGCAAATCCTTGATACGGGACTGGTCGAGCACATAAGAGCGGATCTGGTGTCCCCAGCCGACATCGGTCTTGGCATCTTCCAGTTTTTGCTGCTCGCTCATGCGTTTTCTGAGTTCAAGCTCATACAGCCGGGATTTCAGCATATCCCAGGCTTCGGCGCGATTACGGTGCTGGCTTCTGTCGTTTTGACACTGAACGACAATGCCTGTCGGGATGTGGGTCAGCCTGACTGCCGAGTCGGTTTTGTTGATGTGCTGGCCACCGGCGCCGGATGCGCGATAGGTGTCCACGCGGACATCAGCCGGATTAATGTCGATTTCAATGGATTCATCCACTTCCGGATAAACAAAGAGGCTGCAAAACGAAGTATGGCGTCCGTGGTTGGAGTCAAAGGGTGATTTGCGGACAAGCCGGTGCACGCCGGTTTCCGTGCGCAGGTATCCATAGGCATATTCGCCTTCTACTTTGATGGTGGCGGTTTTGATGCCGGCGACCTCGCCATCGGAAATTTCCAGGATTTCGGTTTTGAACCCTTTGCGTTCACAATAACGGAGATATTGGCGAAGGATCATGGATGCCCAATCCTGGGCTTCTGTTCCGCCTGCGCCTGCCTGAATGTCGATAAAGCAGTTGTTCGCATCCATCGGATTGGAAAACATGCGTAAAAATTCCATGTTTTCAATCTTTTTTTCGAGCGCATGGACATCAGTTTCCACGGCGGCAAGCGCTTCATCATCATTCTCTTCGCGTGCCATGGCGAAAAGTTCGCTATTGTCCTTGAGTTCGGATTGGAGGCTGGTCAGCGTATGGACGATGTGTTCCAGCGATTTTTTTTCTTTGCCGAGATTTTGGGCATGCTTCTGGTCGTTCCAGACATTGGGATCTTCCAGTTCGGCGTTGACTTGTTCGAGTTTGTCTGACTTCTCCTGGAAGTCAAAGATACCTCCGTAAGGCGGCTTCGCGCCCGACGAGGTCATTGAGCAGATTGGATATGGCGTTGATATGTTCTGCTTCCATAGTAAATTTTATCCTGATAGTTATTCGATTTAATCTTATATTATACCTGAGAGACCGGCAGTTAAGGGATGGATTAAAGTCGGTTTTTATGATTTTGTGGCTGGAGTCCGGTGGTGACAGCTATCATTTATGGGAAACGAATGTGCTTGATTTCCCAGTTCATTTTACATTTTCTCTGCCTGCTTTTTTCTGAATCACGGCAGGGTTTTGCCGATGACCACGCCGTAAATTTCGGTTTCCCTTTTGGCTTCAAAGGATGTTTCCGGCCATTCCGGATTGATGGCTCTGAACATGGCTTTGCCGTCGGATTTGACTGAGAGCTGCCTGAAGGCGAGATCGCCGTTTTCCAGCCGCACGACGATGACACTTTCGTGGGCGATTTCGGCATCGGGGTCGACAAAGATGTAATCTCCACTGGAAAATGACCGCGAGGCTAAAGGATTGTGCATGCTTTGATCGGTTACCGTCAGCGCGAAGGCTCGCGGACCATGCACAATCAGGCAGGGAATCCATATTTTTGCGTCAGAAGGTTTGAAATTGTCGAGGAGTTCGATCCATTTTTCCGCCTGATTCCACGTCAGAAGCGGCAACATCCGGCTCATGAAGGGCGTTGAGTCGGCATGAAACCAGATTTCCTTGTCTTCTTCTAATGCCGTGTCTCTCATGCTGTTCCCGTGTTTGTGTGTTTTTTCTTTCGTTAATGCGCTATTGGATGGGATGATGTCATCACCATAACGGCAAAACTGGACAGACTGATGATCATCCAGAGAATTATGCCAAAAATAAAGGCTTTCGGGCCGACTTTTTTGAGGGTTTCAAGAGAGATGTCGCTGCCGATGAAAAACAGGGTGATGGTGAAGCCTTTTTTGGCAAGCGAAGTAATATAGCTGGTGATGATTTCCGGCAGGGGGAGAAAGGTGTTGAACAGCATGGCCATGATGAAAAAGAGGATGAACCAGGGTTTGTACCGGTTTGCTGTTTTTTCCCGGAAGAAAAAGGCTGTGACCATGCAGAGCGGAATGATCCAGAGCGCGCGGGTGAGCTTGACGGTGGTGGCGGTTTTGAGGGCTTCTTCACCGTAGGCGGCGCCTGCTCCAACGACAGAAGAGGTGTCGTGGATGGCAATGGCGGCCCACGTGCCGAAGTCGTTTTGAGAGAGGCCGAAAAGATGCCCGATGGCAGGAAAGAGCAGCAGGGCAACGGCATTGAGGATGAATACGGTGCCGATGGAAACGGATAGGTCGCTGTCTTTGGCTTTGATGATGGGAGCGACGGCGGCGATGGCGCTTCCTCCGCAGATGGCTGTTCCGGCTGAGATGAGGTAAGTGATTATTTTGTCCAGTTTCAGCCATTTTCCGATCAGCATGCCGATAAAGAGCGTGCCGAAGACAGAGACGATGGTAAAGAGGATGCCCTGATTTCCTGTTTTGAGCGATTCAAATAGATTCATGCCGAATCCGAGACCGACAATGGATGCCTGCAACAGGTATTTGGAAATGGTTTTGCTTTGTTCGGGATACGGGTGTGTGAAGAGCAGGGCGAAAGCCATGCCCATTAAAAGGGCGATTGCCGGAGTGATAAAGGGAGCCAGGCAGGTGAGAAAGAGTACGATGAAAATGATTCGGGAAACGATAGGGGGTGCCGGGATTCTGTTCATACCGTTTAAGCGGGTGATGGAAACTGTTTTTTTATTGTGACAGCTTTGCCCTGAAATGTCACATGAGGCGGAAGAACAAAACCCGCTTCCGTGAAAAAAGCGGGTTTGTCCGGGAGGGGGCAGCGTGTACGGAAATGAGTGGTTATGTTCCTGAAGGAGGTGTGTTCCGGTGTTTCCCTGTCCTGACACGAACTTGATGTTCTTTTTGGTCGTTGACAAGGAGAATGGAAGGGTCTTCCTGTTTTACCTTGTCAAGATAGACTTCTGTTCCGGAGAGTTCGTCGGATTGCTCAATGATGATGTGGTAGGTATTTTCCATGTGCCGGTAGGTGATGCTGACTGACGGCCATTCCGGAGGGAGGCAAGGGTCAAAACGCAGTCTGCCGTGGTCCAGGGTGATGCCGATGAGCGATTCGAGTATGAGGCGATACATCCATCCGGACGAGCCGGTGTACCATGTCCATCCGCCTCTGCCGGTGTGGGGCGGGACGGCGTAGACGTCAGCGGCGACGACATAGGGTTCCACTTTGTAGAGATGGGCTTCTTCCTGGTTGGTGCTGTGGTTGAGCGGATTGATGAGATTGAATAGTTCCCATGCCAGATGGGTGTCGTGCAGTTTGGCAAATGCCATGACCGCCCAGATGGCGGCATGCGTGTATTGTCCGCCGTTTTCGCGCACGCCGGGAACATATCCTTTGATGTAGCCGGGGTTTAGGCTGGATTTGTCAAAGGGCGGATCGAGCAGTTGAATGAGTTTTTGATCACGGCGGACGAGGAATTGATTTAAGGAATCCATTGCCTGTCGTGCCCGTTTTTCATCGCCCGCGCCGGAGAGGATTGACCAGCTTTGCGAGATGGAGTCAATCCGGCATTCTTCGTTTTGGGCCGAACCGAGCGGCGTGCCGTCATCGAAGTAGGCGCGGCGATACCATGCGCCATCCCATGCGTTGTCATGGATGCGTTTGCGCAGACCGTCCGCTTCCTGGAGGCATTTTTCGGCAAAGGATGCGTCGTCATGATTGCGGGCGAGTTCGGCAAATTCAAGCAGGATGCTGTAAAGGAAGAAGCCAAGCCAGACGCTTTCTCCTTTGCCGTGTTCACCAACTTTGTCCATGCCGTCGTTCCAGTCGCAGGAGCCGATGAGCGGCAAACCGTGTACGCCAAATCGCAGGCCGTAATTGATGGCGCGGATGCAGTGCTGGTAGATGGTATCTGTTTGTGCCGACCGGAAGGGCATATCGTAGTAGGAGTCCTGATCTGCGGGAACGGGTGGGCCTTCCAGGAAGGGGGTGATTTCATCTAAGATGCCGGCGTCGCCGGTTGATTTGATGTATCGGCATACCGCAAGCGGAAGCCATAGATAGTCATCCGAGCAGTGCGTGCGGACACCCCGGCCGGATGGGGGATGCCACCAGTGCTGGACGTCGCCTTCAATGAATTGATGTTCCGAATGGAGCAGGATTTGGTCGCGGAGCAATTGCGGCTCAGTGTGGATAACGGCCATGGCGTCCTGTAATTGATCACGGAACCCGAATGCGCCGCCTGATTGGTAGAATCCGCTTCTTGCCCAGAGTCGGCAGGCGATGGTTTGGTACATGAGCCAGCCGTTGGCGAGCATATCCAGGGATTTGTCCGGTGTTTCAACCTTGACGGCGCCAAGTACGCGTTCCCAGTGTCTGGTTATTTGCATGAGAATGGCGTCAGCGGCATTGTTGGTGCTGAAACGCTGAACGAATTGGCTGGCGTCGGCGCTTCGTCTTCCTGCCGTTCCGAGCATGAATTGGATTTGGCGCTCCTGCCCGTTTTCCAGCGTGAAGGGAACATGGATGGCGCCGCACGGGTCGTAGCCGGCGCCAATACGGTTGGATAGGTGAGCGCGCGTCATGGCGATCGGGTCTGCGAGTGTGCGGTTGCGGCCGATGAATTCAGCCCGGTTGCCTGTTATGGTGTGATTGGGACTGGTTGTGGAGAAAAAAGCGATGCGGTCTGCGAATTCCGTGTTATAGGCATTTCGCGCGAAAATGGCGCCAGTTGTTGGGTTGGTTTCCGTGATGATGTGCATATGGGTTTTTTCGCGTGTGCTGCCCATAATCCATTCTACGTAACCGGTTGCCGAGAGATGGCGTGTGAATCCGGATTCGTTTCTGACTTTGAGGACGGAGTATTTGATGTTGGCGTTTAAGGCGACATAGACCCATAGTTCAGAGTGAATGCCGTCTTCGATATGCTCGAATACGCTGTAGCCAAACCCATGACGGCATTTGTATTCGCCATTTCCGGGACAGGGGAGTGGTGTGGGAGACCAGTAGTGGCCGGTTTCTTCATCGCGCAGGTAAAAGACTTCACCGCCGGGGTCGCTGACCGGATCATTGTTCCAGGGCGTTAATCGGAATTCATGGGCGTTGTCATGCCAGGTGTAGGATTGGCCGCTTTCAGATATGACGCATCCGAAGTGAGGATTAGCCAGGATATTGACCCAGGGGGCAGGCGTTTGTTTTTCTTTTGAGAGATTGATGACGTATTCTTTGCCGTCATGCGTGAATCCGCCCGTGCCGTTGTATAACAGCAGGTCATCGGTGTGGATGTGGCTGTATGTTTTGGGCGTGTGGATGCGGATTGGCGAGAGCGGAATGAATTTTCTCCGTTCGGGCCGTTCTGCTGTTTTGATTTGTATGGCCAGCGGACCATCCGTGTCGGAGATGATGATGCGTGCGACTGAAGAGATGAGTATGCGGTCTTCCGTTGATATTTGTTCTGACTGTCTGAGAAAGACGCCGCCCGGACGGTTCATTTCGTTGGCGGGATGGATGGCGGTGATCATGCCCATGATGTGTTCTTGCAGCAATTGGCGGTATCCGGCCGTGTCTTCATTCCAGATGACCATGTCTACCTTTAGCCCCTTCATGTACCAGTAGGCATGCGCTTGCAGCATCTGACGGACGATGTCGAGATTTTCCTGATCCCGAATCTGGATGAGAACGATAGGCAGGTCGCCGGAAATGGCATAGCTCCATAGTTCTTGCTGCCCTCTGCTGTTTTTGAAGAGAATGCCGCTTTCCGCCCTAAATGAACGGTTGGCGTATAGGATGGCCCCTGCCAGTCTGGAGAAGAGCTGGGCATCGGATTCATCGGCGTTTAACTGGTGCAGGAGTGCCTGGCTATGGCTCCATGACATTTCCAGCGCACGGTCCGAGGGATTCATGTCGTCATATTTTTCGATCATCCGCATGCAGCTTTCACGGTCTTCAGCAATGCCGCAGACATAGTCAATCGTGACGGATTCACCCGGCGGGAGCGTGAATTGGTGGCGGATGACGGCGACCGGGTCTAAAACCGATCCTTCGCTTCCTGATAGCGGTTCGTAGGATGCCAGCGCTGCCGGATTGGCCGCTGTGTTGCCGCGGCCAATGAATTTCATGCGATCGGTTTCATACGTGACTTCGGTTTGATCCATGTCATGTGCTACCAGCATGTGAAAGGCGTAAGGCGGCTTTTCGCTGGAAGAGCGGGGCCTTCTGGTGCTGATAATGGCTTTGTGTTTTGGAACGATTTCCGTTTGTACGAATAGCTTGCTGAAGGCAGGATGTGCTGTATCGTCATTTTTGGGCGCAATGACGATTTCAGTATAGCAGGTGAATTCAATTTTTCTTTCCGTCAAGGAGTAGTTGGTGATTTTGTGGCGGCGGACCTCCATGTTTTCTTCAGGAGAGACGACGATTTCGCAGTAGGTTTCGATGTCGTTTTCACGTGAACGGAATTCGGCCCGTCCTTCTGAGAAGATGACTTCGTAAGCGGCATGCTGTTTTCTGACCGGCTGGAATGTCGTAGACCAGTATTCGTCAATGATTCTGTCACGAATGTAAAACCAGGTGCCCCAGTTGTCTTGTGTTGCATCTTCATACCAGCGTGATACCGTCAGGTTTTTCCAGTGGCTGTAACCCGAACCGGCATTGGTTACCATGACGTGGTAGTGGCCGTTGGATAAAAGCTGTATTTCCGGAACAGGCGTGTCGGCCGTGTTGTATATCCGGTTTGGCATTTCTGCCGGGATGGATGCCAAATGCGTCATGGCATGACTTGGCGCCAGTTCAAAGAATGGTACATTTTTCGGTATGCGCTCATGCAGAAGGGGAATGGTGGCCTGGAAACTGGGTTCGGCTTCAAACCGTTTTTGCATGGGTTTATCCATCAGGAAGTATAAAAGAGAGAGGAATCCCATGCCTTGATGGTGAGCCATGAAAGAGCGCACGATAGCGTGATTCTGGCCGCGAGTTAGGCGGCTTGGCGTGAAGTCAATGGCTTCAAACAGGCCGTATTGACCGCCATAGCCGGCTTCTTCAAGCCGGATCAGGTTTTGGTATGCGGCTTGTGGATCGACCATTAAGGCAAGCATTGAGGCATAAGGCGCGATGACCAGATCATCGCCCAAACCGCGTTTTAACCCCAGTCCCGGCACGCCAAAGGCGCGGTACTGGTAATTGAGCCGCGCATCAAATGCGTAGTAGCCGGATTCGGAAATCCCCCAGGGGACACGCCGCTGAGCACCGTATTCGATGTGTTTTTTGACGGCGATGCGATGGGTTTGATCTAACAGGGTGTCTTCGTAGACCGGCATGACCAGTTGCGGCATCAGGTATTCAAACATGGAGCCGCTCCATGAGAGCAGGATGGCATCTTTGCCGATAACAGTGAGCCTTCTGCCCAGCGCAAACCAGTTTTCCTGGGGGATTTGCCCTTGTGCAATCGTGACAAAGCTGGATAGACGGGCTTCAGAGGCGAGCAGATCGTAGTAACTGTTGTCGCGTTTTCTGTCCGTGACATTAAATCCGATGGAGAGCAGTTTACTGGAGGGATTCATGAGGAAGCGGAAATCCATCTCGGTAAATGCGATGGCCTGGGAAGCCAGTTCGTGGAGAGACTGGATTCGGTCGCCTGCAACGGCGCTTGCTTCAGTGATCATCCGGATCAACTCGTCTATGGGTATTGGATCATCAGGCGTGTGATTTTGTGCCACTATGATTTCGGGGATGACCGTTTCTTTGTATTGCGCCAGATCATTGAGTATCGGGATGCGGTTTAGTTTTTCAAATCGGTCAGGCTGCTCCTGCCAGAACGGGAGTTTGACCCAAGGGAGAAGCAGCGTGATTTCATGCAGCATTTGATTGCATTGGCTAAGCAGTGCGTTGCCCCAAAATCCGGCCGTAGTATCCTTATTTTTCGGAGTATTTGAAGTGACATTCGTGATGGTTTGAGTGAGCGCTTCTAGGTGGCGGTATATTTCATGCAGCGTTAATGAGGGGGTATTTGATAGTTTTTGGAGTTCGGTCCGTATTTCTTCCAAATCCAGATAGGAGTTCTTTTCAGTGTTTTCTGAAAGGAGGGAGAACGTGTCATAAAGACCGTCTGCGAGCCTGTTGCTGATGACAGGTTGGTTGATGAATTCGAGGAAACCGGATTTCATGGTCAGCAGATGGCCGGCCAGGTTACCGCTGTCGACGGTGGATACATATAAGGGGTGCTGTATCGTTTTTAGCGTTTGCGTGTCGTACCAGTTGTAGAAATGGCCGCAGTACCGGTCCAGCTTTAGCATGGAGTTAAAGGTGTTTTGCGTGCGTGAAATGAGTTGGCTGACCGGTATGTAGGCAAAGTCGCATGCAGCGAGATAGGACAGCAAAGCCATGCCGATATTGGTTGGAGAGGTTCGGTGCGCAATGACCGTTTCTGTTTCTTCATTTGTATTTTCGAGAGGGAGAATGGTTTCTCCGGTATTGCTGTGTACAGGCGTTTCCTGCACATTGTCGGGAGGAAGCCAGTTGTCTTCCGGGCCGACGTAAGCATCGAAAAATGCCCAGATTTTTCTTGATAGTTTCCGCAGATAGAGCGTTTGGTCAAAGGAGAGTATGGTTTCTTCATACCGGATTGGCTGACTGATGCGCCAGAAGATGAGGGGTGAGAAGAACCAGAGCAGTAAAAACGGGGCAGCAATGATGATGGCAATCGGCTTGACGATGAAAATGGCAAGAGCCGATGCGAAACAAAAAAGAGGAGAAAACCACATCATGCGAATGTATGCCCGGTAGTTTTCGCTGTCATTTTTGATTTGTCCGGAGGGTATCCATTCAAGCATGCGCCGGCGTGAAACCAGCATGCGCCAGAGCGTTCTTGCAATCGCGTCCGTGTGATAGCAGGCTTCATGCGGCAGCGCCATGAAATTGAGAAAGATATTGGAGCAGTGGCGATTCGTGGCGGTCATGCACGCTGATAGATGTTGCTTGATGTTTGTGTTGCGATGTTTTGCGATGACGCCGGTTATGAAGGTTAGAATGGGGTGAAGGAAAAATACGGCAAGCAATGCCAGTGTCCAGGCCCAGGCAGGTTTGAGTACCGTCCATGCGGAGACAAAAAGAAAGACGACGGCTGGCGGTACTAGACTGCGTCGCAGATTGTCCAGAAGTTTCCAATAAGAAAGCGCAGAGAGCGGATTAAACCGTTTTTTTCCTTTTGCTGATGAGAGAACATCCGGGATGAAGGGTAATAGCCAACTGATAAGTTGCCAGTCTCCTCTGATCCAGCGGTGTCTTCGTTTGACGTCGGAGATGTAATCGGCCGGATATTTTTCATAGAGCGGCACGTCACTGAGCAGGCCGGATCGGGTGTAACATCCTTCGAGCAGATCATGACTTAGTATGCGATTTTGCGGCAATCTGCCGCCCAACGTGTAGGAAACAGCATCCACATCATAGATGCCTTTGCCAATGAAAGAGCCTTCACCAAACAGGTCTTGATAGACGTCGGATACCGTTCGGGTGTAGGGGTCGATGCCGGCATCGCCGCTATTGAGTCTTTCATAGATGGACGCATGGCTGCCGGGCAGACTGCTTGCAACTCGCGGTTGGAGGATGCCGTATCCACGAGTGACGATTTGATTTTTTTCGTCATAGACGGCTTGATTGAGAGGATGAGCCAATGTAGCAATAAACTGATGCGCTGTATCACGGAAGAGATGGGTGTCACTGTCGAGAGTAATAACAAAACGAATACGCTCGATATATGAAAAGTCTCCCAGCTTGACGGAAAAACCGGTGCTCCTGTCCCTTAAAAAGGCATTGAGTTCTTCAAGCTTGCCTCTTTTTCTTTCGTAGCCCATCCAGACATTTTCACGGTCATTGAAGCGTCTAAAGCGGTGCAGCAGCCAGAACGGGGATGATTCATCAACCCGATATTGTTCGTTGAGTTCGTTTATTTTCCGGGAGACATGCTCAATCAGCTCTTCATCGTTTTCTGTTGTTTCTGTCTGTGCGTCCACGAAATCACTTAAAAGGCAGAAACGGAGTTTTTCGTCACGGTTGCCCAGATAGTGGATTTCCAGTATTTCACACAGCTTGTCAATGTTTTCTTTGTTAATCAGCATACATGGGACGACGATCAGTGTTTCGCAACCCTCTGGAATGCTTTTGGAGAAATCCATCCGGGGAAGTGGAACAGAAGGCATCACCAGCATGGCAACCCAGTTGATAAGGGAGATAGCGAGCTGGCTTGATGCGATGAGTGTTGTGATTCCCAGCAAAATCCGAAACCACATGGGAAAAGTGGTAATAGAGAGCAGAGAAAGCATGCCTGCTGTAAATAGAATGGAAAGTGCCGTCACGCTGCCGATATAGACGAGTGTGCGTGAGCCGCTAAATAGTTTTAACAGTGTTTTGCCAATGGCGCTTCGCATGCCGGCGGCTTCTTCAAGCTGGGATCGTCCTTCTGCTGCAAGGTAGTAACCGACATGGCTGCTCCGTAAATCGGCATCTTCACGCGATGCGCTGTTTTTGGCCAATTCGATGGCTTTTCTTGCGACTTCATTTTCGGAAAAAGGGCTGTGCCGGGCAATTTTTTCAACCACGTGCCGGTAGTAATCACGGGAGGTGAAGTTCATCTGGCCATAGATGCTGGATGGGTCTGTTTTGAGGGTTTGTTCAACCGGACTGACGGATTCGAAAAATTGATGCCAGTCTATGCTGTCAAGGAGGCGGATGCTGGCAATGCTATTGCTGATGCTGACCTGGTCTGCCGCCTGTCTTTGCGTTTCCAGTACGATAAGCTGTTCAATTGTCATGCCGGTTTCTGAGAGCCGTTCCGATATCCAGGTTAGCGGCAGTGTCAGGATGGTTTTTTGGCTTTGAAGACGGCGGGTCATTTCTGCGACAAATGCGCTTACCATGGGCGGATTGGATCGGGCAAGGTCGGCTACCTGCAAAATGAGATCAGCCGGGTTGTTTTCTGCCGTATCCAGGAATTGCTGTACCCACTTTTCGGCAAGTTCATGGTGCTTGCGGGATACAGCGATTCTGACGGCAACCCGTCGCAGGTTTTCGATCAAAGCCAGGCGGAGCATGATCGGAATAGCCCATAATTCTCCCATCGTGAGCGTCGTGGCGCTTTGGTAAGACGAGATAAAAGCGGTGATTTTTGCTATATCGATACGCCCATCGCCGTGCGAGATAATTTCCAGGGCCAGATCGTAGACTCTGGGTTTGTCTTTGGATGGCCCGGACGCCAGTTTGGGCAATTCCCTGCTATATCGGGTGGGAAGATGGTTTTTGGTTGTCAGGATTTGTTCGTCGATCAGGTAATAATTGTCCAGCAGCCATTCGGCTGCCGGTGTGATCCGGTTTGCGGATTTGACTACGGATGAGAGCAGATTGAAAACCTGGCGCAGAACAATTTCATTTTCTGCCAACCTCGGCAGAAGCTTGTCTGCCGTTGCTTTTTTAGTGAGGATATGTTTGGTAGCCAGGAATTTACCGTAATGCTCCATTTGAGACGTGCTGAGCAGTTCGGAGCGAAGAGGCTCCTCTTCATGCTGGAATATTTCCGTCTGCTCAAGATGGCCTTCGTTTTTTTTTAAGAAGAGGCGAGAATATTCAAACAGACCCTGAAGCTTGCGGATGATTTTCAATTTTGACCTCGTATAAATTTTTGATCTCGTGTAAATAACAGGGAGAATTTCATGTGCGAAATACCATCGCAATAAATGGCCTGGGGTTGTTTATGGAAGATCAAGGTCTTGGACAATACCGCCTGTTTTTTGCGGATTGTTTTTTTTGAAGCAAAAGTGCAGCAGGCGTTTTTTTGTCTTTGGTTGCAATTTTGCGGAATGAATTTGCACAATTATGTGCAAATTTGTCGAAATCGTTGTAAAATCGAAAAGCTGAATAACCTGTGGAACAGGTATTTTCTTGAGCGCTGGCAGGTTTGCCGATATTTCCCAGGAACGTGACGTCCGTGACGGCGAAGTGGATTCGGTGGTAAGTCTTTATGTTTGCGCTATGCGGGCAGGGCGTGTCAGACTGAATTTCCAGGATAATTTTTTAAGGCATATGACAGAGGAAAAAAAGGTCCTCGAAACGGCACTGTTGTGTGCGCAGGAATCATTATCCATGCAGGATATGAAGAACCTGCTTGAAAACACCGATAATGAAATTAATGCGCCTTGGATAGCCAAACTCAGGCAGCTTTTGATGGAATTGCAAAGCGATTGGGCTGACAAAGGCTTAGAGCTGGTTCAGGTCGCAAACGGCTGGCGTTTTCAGAGCCGGCCTGAGATGAAACCCTGGCTGGAACGCTTAACGAAGGAAAAACACCCCCGTTATAGCCGCGCTACATTGGAAATACTGGCGATTATCGCTTATAACCAGCCTGTTACCAGAGGTGATATTGAGCAAATAAGGGGTGTCATGATGAATCCCAACGCCATTCGCATGTTGGAAGAACGGGGTTGGATCGAAGTGATCGGTCATCGTGAGACGCCGGGCAGACCAGCCCTTTTTGCTACAACGGCTCAGTTTTTGAGCGATCTAGGGCTGACTTCATTGGAGCAGTTGCCCCCCTTGCTTGAATCCATGCAAGAGGGTGCTGCGGATGAGTTAAATGTCATAATTTGAGAACAGGCACATCATGTGTTGTGGATGACATGATGTGGGACGACACACAAAACCTTTGAATATTGATGAGTATGGATGAGATAAATAAGGTACTGCCGCCGGGTACTGCCGGTGAAATGCAATCTGATGATAAGAAAAAGCCCCGGGCAAAACGGGTTTCAAGAAAAAAAACGGTAACCCCTGATGAAGTGCATGCCGTTAAACAGCAGACGGAATCAGGTAACGAAAAGAATACGGCAGAAGTATTGTCAACAGATAGCCCGTCGGCAGAAAAGCCGTTTTCAGTTACCAAAGCGAAAGCGCATAGGGATTCAAACAGGAAAGGTTATCAATCCAGAAAACCGTTTCAAAAAGCAGATAAAAAGAAAAACGCTTCCAATCCGAATGGCGCAGATAGCATATTCAAGTATGTCACTTCAGAGGCTTACGATGAAGAGAGCGGCACAGAGGCTGTTTTATCTGGTACCGGAAAACAGAAGAAAGAAAACGGTCGCAGGGTGCTGTCCCCGGATGAAGATGCGCCCAAGCTGCATAAGGTTTTGGCGGAAGCCGGTTTGGGTTCGCGCCGTGACATGGAAGAACTGATTATTGCAGGCAGGGTTTCCGTTAATGGCGAACCGGCTCATACCGGCCAGCGTATCCTGGCGACAGATCAGGTGCGCATTAACGGCAAGCTGTTGCAGCGCAAGGTTAGTAAGCGTCCGCCCCGTGTACTCATTTATCATAAGCCGGCCGGCGAGATCGTCAGCCGGGATGATCCTGAAAAACGGCCATCCGTTTTTGACCGCTTGCCTGCCGTGAAAAACGGAAAATGGCTGGCGGTTGGCCGCCTGGATTTTAATACGGAAGGGTTATTGCTTTTTACGACTTCCGGTGATCTCGCCAATCGGCTGATGCATCCACGATATAACCTTGAACGGGAATATGCCGTCAGGACGCTGGGCGAGCTTGAGGAAGGCATGCGCCAGAAGCTGCTTGCGGGGGTGGAATTGGAAGATGGCATCGGCCAGTTTTCCCGTATTGCGGATGGCGGTGGCGATGGCGTCAATAAGTGGTATCGCGTGATTATTGGCGAAGGACGCAACCGTGAGGTCAGGCGCATGTTTGAAGCGGTTGGGTTGACGGTGTCGCGCTTGATTCGCACCAGATACGGTACGCTCAGCTTGCCGCAGAACCTGAGACGGGGATATTGGGAGGAGCTTGAAGAAAATGCGGTGCGTGATTTGATGCGCCTGTCAGGTTTGGAAAAGCAGGCGGACAAGCAATCCGGCAAGCAGAAACAGGGAGGTAAAAGCAAAAGGGGCGGACAGGGTTATGCCACGCTGCCGGAATTTGGCAAGCCAGGTGACTGGCAGGATCATCGATCCGGGAAAAGCGGCAAGGCACAGAGAAAATCGCAACGTAGCCAGCAGCCTGATCCTTTGCAGACAACTTTTGGTTATGCCGGTATGGATAAACGCTATTCTGCTGCTTTGGGCTTGCGAAACGGCAATCGGGCGCAGCAGGGGCAGCGCCGCCGCAAAGGTTGATTTTCTGATAATGGGTACTTATCCTGTTGTTTTTTCAGGATATTCACAGAGATCACTGATCAGGCAGTTCCCACATTTTGGTGATCTGGCCGTGCAGGTATAGCGGCCATGAAGGAGCAGCCAGTGATGTGCGTCTAACAGAAACTTGTCGGGAATGACGCTGACCAGTTTTTCTTCTACTTCAATGACGTTTTTTCCGGGCGCAATGCCGGTACGGTTGGCTACCCGGAAAATATGGGTATCGACAGCCATGACAGGCTCGCTAAAAGCCGCATTTAATACGACATTGGCTGTTTTTCGCCCCACGCCGGGGAACGTTTGCAGTTCTTCGCGTGTCCCGGGTACGATCCCGTTATATTGTTCCAGCAGTATCTGAGATGTTTTTACCAGATTTTTCGATTTGGTGGGATACAGGTTGATGGTTTTAAGGTAAGGCTCAAGTCCCTCGACACCGAGCGCAATGATTGCTTCGGGTGTATTAGCGACAGGAAATAGTTTTTGCGTTGCCTTGTTAACGGAGATGTCTGTTGCCTGTGCGGACAGCATGACGGCAACGAGCAGTTCAAAAGGGGATTCGTAGGTCAGTTCGGATTTCGGTTCCGGCATGGCAGCTTGAAAACGCTGCATGATTTTGGTGATTTTTCTACGGTTCATGATGGGTTTGATGTGTCAGAAAAAGCGAGTCTGTTTTTTCAAGGCGATTATCAATGACATGAACCCTGCAAAGGTAAATCAGGCGTCTTTAATCGAGCGGGCCCGTGCTTTTTCGATGGCAGCACGGATTATATCCTTCTTTTCGTGGTCGGCTGCCGCTGTTTTTGCATGTGCTTCAAGCCGCTGGTGTTCTTTTTTCTCTTCGCGCGCCAATCGTTCCTGTCGAAGTTCATAGTGTGTACGGGCACGTCTGGCCCGTGCTAAAGACCAGGCATCCCAGCCAGTTTTGCCGCTGATATGTTTGATCATGATGCTGTCAACAGGGCAGATGGAAAGGCAAAGATGACAGCCGGTGCATTTTGAAGGAAGCACGGTATGAGTAAAGCCTTTGGCGCCAATGATGGCGTCAACTGGGCATATATTGATACATGAAGCGCATCCGAGGCAGCTTGATTCGTCAATAACGGCTCCATTACGGGAGTATTCTTCTCCGTATTGCGGGTTGAGCGGGATAAAAGGTTTGCCGGTCAGCCGGGAAAGACGGCGAATGCCTTTGATGCCGCCGGTTAGGCAGCAGTTAATCGCCGCCCCTTCTGCAATGGCTGTTGCGTAATCACGGCAACAGCTATAGCCGCATTTTCTACATTGTGTCTGGGGCAGTAAGGCCAGGATGGTTTCAGGAGTCGTCTTATTCACGAATTTGATATTGCGGTTGGTTGATGCTGTTTTCTGATTAATCGAAAACCGGTGTATCAACGCCCAGGATTTTATGCAGTTTAGGCGAAGTGGTTGTGTACTGGAGATGGATTTTCTTTTCCGGGAAGATATAGGGAACAGCCGCAAAAGAAGCGAGGGCCGCTTCGTGAAAACCGGATAAGATCAGTTTTTTCTTGCCTGGATAGGTGTTAATGTCGCCTACGGCAAAAATACCCGGAATGTTGGTTTCAAATTTTTCGGTATCGACAACAATTTGCCTTCTATCGATTTGAAGTCCCCAGTGTTCAATCGGGCCTAGTTTAGGAGAGAGTCCGTAAAAGACCAGCAGGCAATCCAGTGGAACGCGGCGCGTGACGCCATCGAGTCCTGTAACCCGGATTTCTGCCAGTTTTCCGTCAACTGTTTCAAAGCCGGTGATTTGTCCGGTAAGCGATTGCATCCGGAGTTCTTCGCAGAGCGCCTGCATTTTGGAAACCGATGCCGGCGCCGCGCGGAATTCCTCACGGCGATGAAGCAGGACAACAGATTCGGCAATATCAACCAGGGTTAGCGCCCAATCAAGTGCAGAATCACCGCCGCCGCAAATAACAATGTTTTTATCGCGAAATATTTCAGGGTCTTTGACACGATAAAAGAGCTGGCTGCCTTCAAATTGTTCAATGTTGTTAAGCTTGAGGGTGCGTGGCTGAAAAGCGCCTACACCTGCTGCGATAAAAGCGGTTTTACTGATAAATTGCGTGCCGGTTGATGTTTTTATATCAAACCGGCCATCTTCCCGTTTTTGGATATCCGTGACTTCCTGTCCCAGGTGGAAAGTGGGATTGAAAGGCTCGATTTGCTTCATCAGGTTATGGGTTAGTTCTGTGCCGGTACAAATCGGAACGGCTGGAATATCATAAATGGGTTTGTCAGGATAAAGTTCGACACACTGCCCGCCAACGAATGGCAGGGCGTCAATAACATGTGCCCTGATTTCCAGGAGTCCCAGTTCAAATACCTGAAAAAGACCAACAGGACCGGCGCCCACAATAACCGCGTCAGTTTCAATTGGTGTTGTGTTTTGGATTTGAGAATTCATGATGTGTACCTGTTTTCCAGAACGGTGCAATGCAGTTCATCGAAAGACGATTATTTTTCAAGATGCTTGAGCTTGTTTTTGACGTCTTTCCATTTATCGGCATCCGGCAGAGCAGCCTTGGCTCTTGTTATCGTCGGCCAGACTTTGCTGAGTTCGGCATTTAACGCAATGTATTCCTGCATGTCGCCAGGTACGTCTTCACTGGCGAAGATGGCTGATGCCGGACATTCCGGAACGCAGACGGCGCAGTCAATGCATTCATCCGGATTGATGACGAGAAAATTTGGCCCCTCATGGAAACAATCCACAGGACAGACATCAACGCAATCAGTATATTTGCAGAGCACGCAGGCATCGGTAACGATATGAGCCATAAGAATCCTGTTTATTCAGCATAGCTATTTATGGTTTAATAAGCTGCTTAATGTTATCAATCAAAATCAATTATTCTAGGATAAATAAAAATATCAGACAATTTCCGGTTCTGATCATTTCATGATTCCCGGATATTTATTCAATTTTACCGTGATTAAATCAGGGCCTTTGCTGTATTGGCATAAAACGGCTAAAATGACAACCGAATTTTTTACGAACAAATTGTGGAATATCCAAAATGCTCGGAAACAAGGTTTCAGGCGGGACGCTTATTCCAGGATGGTTCTTTTCATTAATAAGACATTGGCTTTGAAGTCTGGGCATATGCTGGTCAGAGCCTGATTTTTTTTGGATTACATACATGGCAAATGCAGTTGAAATTCTGGAAAAGCTTGAAAGACGCATCACAATTACTATCCCGTTTGCTGAAATCAGCAAGGAAATTGAGCAGCGTCTCAAAGTGCGTGCCCGTACCGCTAAAGCGCCTGGATTCAGAGCAGGTAAGGTTCCGATGAAAATGGTATCGGCTCAGTTTGGCCCGCAAATCGAAAACGATGTCATCAATGAGAAAGTGTTCGGGGCTTTTAATCAGGCGGCCAAAGAAAATGATTTGAGTATTGCCGGTTATCCGAAATTTGAGCAAAAAACAGAAGGCGTGCCGGAAGACATGATGGCTTTCAATGCGACTTTTGAAGTGTATCCGGAAGTCAAGCTAAACAACCTGGAAGAACTCGAGCTGGAAAAAGCGGTTGCTGAAGTGACTGACGCGGAAGTCGACAAAACGATAGATGTCCTGAGAAAACGCCAGGCTCATTATCACGTTAAAGGCGAGAAGAGCGATCACGGTGATGGCGGCGCGGATACTTCAGCCCAGGACGGTGATCGTGTAACGCTTGATTTCGTTGGCAGGATTGATGGCGTGGAATTTGAGGGTGGCAAGGCTGACGATTATCAGTTTACGCTTGGCGAAGGCCAGATGCTGCCTGAATTTGAAGAAGCGGCCTGTGGCCTCAAAAAAGGTGAAACCAAGACATTTAACCTGGCTTTTCCGGAAGATTATCATGGCAAAGACGTGGCCGGCAAAACAGCCGAATTTACCATTACGGTAAAAAACGTGGAATGGGCGCATCTTCCGGAAATCAATGCCGATTTTGCAAAGAGCCTGGGAATTGAAGATGGCAGCGTGGATAAAATGCGGGGGGAAATCGAAAAAAACCTGAAGCTGGAAGCTAAAAACCGGCTGGCAGCCATCAACAAAAACAAAGTTATGGATGTGCTTGTAAAAGCAGCTGATTTTGATTTGCCTAAGGCCATGCTGGAAAAGGAAGTGAATCAGTTGATGGAAGCGACGCTCAAAGATTTTGCTGCCAGGAACCTGAATATCAAGGATGTGCCGTTGCCGCCTGAAATGTTTAAAGACCAGGCTGAGAAAAGGGTGCGTCTGGGTCTGATTTTTGCGGATTTTATGAAGGACGATCAGTTCAAGGTTTCTGAAGAGGTTGTGCGTGCCAGAGCGGAAGAGATTGGCGCAAGCTATGAAAACCCGAAAATGATTGTCGATTACTATATGAATGAGCCAAGCCGCCGCCAGGAATTGGAAGCCCTGGTGATGGAAGACAAGGTTATTGACTATGTTTTCAATAAAGTGAAAACAGTTGAGAAAGCAATGCCGTTTTCCGAATTGATGGCACAGCAGCGTTGATCCGGATGGACTGACATTTTTGATGACAGGAAACAAGATGAATTCGAATTCTCATAAATTGGCGCCGGATGTGGAAATGCTTGGCATGATCCCGATGGTGATTGAACAAAGTGGGCGCGGTGAACGCGCTTTCGACATTTATTCGCGTCTCCTCAAAGACAGAATCGTCTTTCTTGTCGGGCCCGTAACCGATCATAATGCCAACCTGGTTGTGGCACAGATGCTTTTTTTGGAAAGCGAAAATCCTGACAAGGATATTTCGCTTTACATCAATTCGCCGGGCGGTTCTGTTTCAGCCGGAATGGCGATATATGACACGATGCAGTTTATCAAACCGGAAGTATCGACGTTATGCACGGGTCTGGCGGCATCCATGGGCGCATTTCTGTTAGCTGCCGGCGCCAGCGGCAAACGGTTTTCGCTGCCCAATTCCCGAATCATGATTCATCAGCCATCTGGCGGCGCTCACGGGCAGGCAACCGATATTGAGATTCATGCGCGTGAAATACTCTATCTCCGTGAAAGGCTGAATGCGATCCTGGCAAAAATGACTGGAAAAAACATTGAACAGATCGGTTTGGACACGGAAAGAGATAATTTCATGTCGGCTGATGAAGCCGTGCAATACGGTCTGATTGACCAGGTGTTGGAAAAACGGATCTGATTAAGCCTTGTTTTTGCAGGTATTTTTGTTTCGAGGCGCGGCGAGCGCCAACCGTCAGTTTTTCTTAATCCGGTGAAGAACCTGCGTCTTTTTTCATCTTATGTTATCTTGTTTCATAAGTAGTGAATAAATTTATTTTCTTCTAGGTCTTTTAACCTGTTCATTTTTACATGTCCCCAAAAAACTCATCTTCAGACGAAAAGTTACTTTATTGTTCTTTTTGCGGAAAAAACCAGAATGATGTGAAAAAGCTCATTGCCGGCCCTTCTGTGTTCATCTGTGATGAATGTATTGATTTGTGCAATGACATTATTCGCGATGAAATACAGAATCCCGATTTTTCCAGGGAAAACCGGGGTGATCTGCCTACGCCCAAGGAAATTTGCGAATTGCTGGATCAGTATGTCATTGGCCAGGAAATAGCGAAAAAGATACTGTCCGTTGCCGTTTACAATCATTACAAGCGTCTCAGATATTTCGGCAGAAAAGAGGATGACGTTGAACTTTCCAAAAGCAATATTTTGCTGATTGGCCCGACTGGTTCCGGCAAGACGCTCTTGGCGCAAACCCTTGCGCGTATGCTGAATGTGCCTTTTGTCATTGCAGATGCAACGACCTTGACTGAAGCAGGATATGTTGGGGAAGATGTCGAAAACATCATTCAAAAGCTGCTGCAAAACTGCGACTATGATGTGGAAAAAGCGCAGCGCGGCATTGTCTACATTGATGAAATCGACAAGATTTCACGCAAATCAGATAACCCGTCCATTACCAGGGATGTGTCAGGGGAAGGTGTCCAGCAGGCGCTTTTGAAAATGATCGAAGGGACAATGGCTTCCATACCGCCTCAGGGTGGTCGCAAGCATCCTAACCAGGATTTTATCCAGGTTGATACCACCAATATCATGTTTATTTGCGGCGGCGCTTTTGACGGGCTGACAAAAATCATATCCAACCGGTCTGAAAAGGGCGGAATCGGATTTTCCGCCAGCGTCAAAAGTTTGAGTGATAAAAGCAGTAACGAAATTCTGGTAGATGTCGAGCCGGAAGATTTGATTAAATTTGGCCTGATTCCGGAATTGGTAGGCCGTTTGCCTGTTGTTGCAACTCTGGATGAATTAACAGAAGAAGCGCTGGTTCAGATTTTGCAGGAACCCAAAAATGCATTAGTTAAACAATATACCAAGTTGCTTGAGATGGAAGGCGCCGAATTGGAAATCCGTCCGGCAGCGCTTTTAGCCATTGCGAAAAAAGCACTGGAACGCAAGACAGGAGCACGAGGATTACGTTCTATTATGGAACATTTGCTGCTCGATGTGATGTATGAATTACCAACAGAACAAAATGTCAGTAAAGTCGTTATTGATGAGAATATGGTCAATAGCGGCGCGAAACCATTACTGATTTATCAGGACAAACAAAAGGCGGCAGGTCAGAACTGATTGCTCAGGCAGCTTTCTTGCAAGCTGCCTGTTAAAGTTTGACGTATCTGAATGGATGTTGAGTGATAACGGCACTATCAGTTATGAAAGGTGTCATACTCTTTTGTCGCAATCATTGTTTTTGCATCTCTTGTTTTTTTAAATTTCGGACTCATATAAAAATCTGAGTTTACTGAATAAGGTTTGTCATGATGACTACTACAACGCCACAGTCGCGATTGCCATTACTTCCTTTAAGGGATGTTGTTGTCTTTCCTCATATGGTTATTCCGCTGTTTGTCGGGCGTCCCAAATCCATTCGCGCGCTTGAAATAGCGATGGAAAATGACAAAACGATTATGCTTGCCGCCCAAAGGACAGCGGCAAAAGATGATCCGGCTGCGGAAGATATTTACGAAATCGGATGTGTGGCAACGATTCTCCAGATGTTAAAGCTCCCTGACGGCACCGTCAAAGTATTGGTGGAAGGCGCTTATCGTGCTCGTATTGACGATGTTCAGGAAGAAGAAACTTATCTGACAGCCAATATTCATTCTGTAGAATCAACAGGAGAAAATGAGCCTGAAATCGAAGCCATGCGGCGCGCCATTGTTCAGCAGTTTGAGCAATATATCAAGCTGAACAAGAAAATTCCGCATGAAGTGCTCGTTTCCCTTTCCTCCATTGAGGAGCAGGGGCGTTTTACCGATACCATTGCGGCGCATTTGCCGTTGAAACTGGAGCAAAAGCAGGTTGTGCTGGAGATGGTCAATGTTGGGCGCCGTCTTGAATATTTGCTGGAGCGTCTGGAAGGCGAGCTTGATATTCTTCAGGTTGAAAAAAGAATTCGTGGCCGCGTCAAGCGGCAAATGGAAAAATCGCAGCGCGAGTATTATCTGAATGAACAGGTCAAAGCCATCCAGAAAGAGCTGGGCGAAGGCGAAGATGGCGCTGATATTGAAGAGCTTGAAAAAAAGATCAAAGCCGCAAAAATGTCGAAAGAAGCGCTTGAAAAGGCCGAAGGCGAACTCAGAAAGCTCAGATCCATGTCACCCATGTCGGCAGAAGCGTCTGTTGTGCGCAACTATATTGAAACGCTGGTTTCTCTGCCCTGGAGAAAAAAATCCAAGGTGAACAATGATCTGGCGCATGCGGAAAAAATCCTTGAAGACGATCATTATGGCCTGGAACGGGTCAAGGAGCGTATTCTTGAATATCTCGCTGTTCAGCAGCGTGTCGACAAGGTCAAAGCGCCTATCCTCTGTTTTGTCGGCCCGCCGGGCGTTGGTAAAACGTCACTGGGTCAATCCATTGCCAGAGCCACCAATCGCAAATTTGTCAGGATGGCGCTGGGCGGCGTTCGGGATGAAGCTGAAATTCGGGGACACAGGCGTACTTATATCGGTGCGATGCCAGGGAAGATTCTTCAAAGCCTAACGAAGTCAGGCGTCAGAAATCCTCTGTTCCTTCTGGATGAAGTTGACAAAATCGGGGCTGATTTCCGTGGCGATCCGGCGGCGGCATTGCTTGAGGTTTTGGACCCGGAACAAAACAATACCTTTTCGGATCATTATGTCGAGGTCGATTTTGACCTTTCCGATGTCATGTTTATTGCGACATCGAATTCCTACAACATTCCGCCGGCCTTGCTGGACAGAATGGAAGTCATCAGGCTTTCAGGTTATACAGAGGATGAGAAAGTCAGTATCGCACAGCGCTACCTCATGCCTAAGCAAATGAAAGGCAATGGCTTAAAAGCGGATGAATTGTCCATTACTGAAAACGCGATCAGAAATATTGTCCGGTATTACACGCGCGAAGCAGGGGTACGTGGCCTGGAGCGGGAAATTTCACGTATTTGCCGTAAAGTCGTCAAGATGCTGCTTTTGAAGAAAAATAACCGTAAGGTCGTTGTTACGCCCAGAAACATAGACAAATTCCTGGGGGTGAGGCAATTTGACTTTGGCGTTGCTGAAAAGGAAAACCAGATCGGGCAGGTTTCCGGTTTGGCGTGGACTGAATTTGGCGGTGAAATGCTGACGATCGAAGCTGTTACCGTGCCCGGTAAAGGCAATATTATCCGGACGGGCACGCTGGGCGATGTCATGAAGGAATCGATCGAAGCAGCCAGGACGGTTGTGCGCAGCCGCGCCAATAAGTTGGGCATCCAAAACAAGGCTTTTGAAAAGACCGATATTCACATCCACGTTCCTGAAGGCGCAACGCCAAAGGATGGGCCTTCTGCGGGCATTTCAATGGCAACAGCGCTGGTTTCTGTCTATAGCGGCATTCCTGTCAGGGCGGATGTCGCCATGACAGGCGAGATTACGCTAAGAGGCGAAGTGCTGCCGATTGGCGGCGTGAAGGAAAAACTCCTCGCAGCCCTGCGTGGCGGGATCAAAACGGTCATCATTCCGGAAGAAAATGCCAAGGATCTGGCCGAAATTCCGGACAATGTCAAAAACAAGCTGGAAATTATGCCTGTTCGCTGGATTGACAAGGTGCTTGAGATTGCTCTTGAACGCCAGCCTGAAGAAGTGACGGAAGAGGGGGGAGACGTGCCGTCCGGATCAGTCGCTTCGGATGCAGCTGAAAATTCCAAAGATAATAATCTGATTCGTCATTAACGGAATACGCGACATTAAAACCGGCAAGGCCGAACTGCACGTTACAAAGCTGGAAAGGAGCCAGTTTTTGTGGTGTGCAGTTTTTTCATTTGCCGTCTCATCTTAGGACGCTATCCAAAAGCTGGCGTTCAATCCGGGAAGCGAATCGAATCCAAGGCTGTTTTTTTAACGGTCGTATTCTTTGATAAGGCGATTGAGTATGCGGCGAATTTGCGGTATGAGTTCGCTTGCTGTGAGTCCGATAGGGCCGTTATCCTGTTTGACGAGTTCGTCAGCCGCCTCACCGTGAAGCCAGACCGCTGCCAGCGCGGCTTCCCAGGAGGGCCAGTTTTGCGCCAAGAGTGCGCCGCATATGCCCGATAAAACATCGCCGGTGCCGGGGGTTGCGAGAGCCGGGCCACCGGTCGGATTGATGACGGTATTGCCGTTGGGGTCGGCGATGATCGTGCCTGATCCTTTGAGAACGGCAGTGGCATTGAAGCGTTTTGCAAGCGTGTTGGCTGCGTACAGGCGATCGGATTGTATGGCTTCTGTTGTGGTTTCGAGGAGCCGGGCGGCTTCGAGAGGGTGGGGGGTGAGCAGCGTCTGGCCATGCCTGTCTTCTAATATTTGCTGCAATTCCGTTTCTTTGGAGATGATGTTTAAGGCATCTGCGTCGAGAACCAGCGGCTCGTTTTTTTCCATGATGGCTTTGAGCAAATCTCGTGCAGCAGTGGAAGTGCCGAGTCCGGGGCCGATGACGGTTGTGACGGATGAGAAATCAAACTGGTGCGTGGTGCGGAACATGAGCTCAGGCTGGAACGTATCGTGCGCAGGCGGGTTTTTGAGGTAGACGGCGTACGTTAGGCCGGCGCCGCAGTATAGGGCGGCTCTGGCTGCGAGAATCGGCGCGCCGGTCATGCCGTCTGCGCCGCCGAGAACGGCGACCCGGCCATAGCTGCCTTTGTGGGAGTTATGCAACCGTTTTTTGAGCATGACGGAGAATAGGGAGGGCTGGTTGAGCCAGCGCGACGGCGATGGGAAGTGGCGCTTTTCCACTCCCAACTGGACGTAGTGAATGTTCCCGGCATAGTCCCGTCCTTTGCAGGTGTAGAGTCCAGGTTTGTTTCCAAGAAAGGTGATGGTGTCGGTCGCTTTGATGGCGATGCCTTGTTTTCCGTAGATGTCGCCGGTGTCGGCGTTTAGTCCGCTGGGCACATCGAGCGCGATGACCGGGCAATGTAGTGTATTGACGGCTTCGGCTAGTTGGTAGCGGATGCCGTCGAGGGGATTTTTTAGGCCGATGCCGAACATGCCGTCTATGACCAGATCCCATTGGCGGGTCGTTAGGGATTGGATGGTGTTTTGGATGGAGAGGGCGTCTTCCCATTGGATGTTGGTGCTGATGGCGCGTTTTTTGGCCAGCTTGATTTCTTCTGTTTGCTGTTTGCGGCTGCTGACCAGCAGGACGAAGACGTTGAGCCGGTTTTCGGCAAGGATGATTGCTGTTTCCAGCGCATCCCCTCCGTTGTTGCCCGGCCCGGCCAGTACCAGTACATTTGCATTTTCACTCTTGGGAGATAAGAGGCGCATGACGAGTTCGGCTGCTTCCTTGCCTGCGCGCTGCATGAGTGTTCCCAGAGGCAATTCGGCAAGGGTACGTTCTTCGATGGCCCGCAGTTCTTTGATTGTATAGAGATGGCTCATGCGTTTTTTTAGAGATTGTAGAGTTGAATGGGTGCGTGCGGTTTGAGATGATTTTGGTTGTATGAAAACATGATATGCCGATAAGGAACAGGATTTTTGATTTTTTTGCATTTTTTTGATTTTGTCTGATAAAGCTTTGGCGTTAAAACAAATTTCCAGTACAATATTCAGGTTCCGGAGTTGATTCTGGAATTTATTTTTTTATTTGTAATTAATCGCGAGCCCGGCCGACAAGGGTGCTCATTTGAGTTTTCGGCTGCGTTCAAGACTTAACCCTGGAGATTATTATGTCCGTTACTATGCGTGAGATGCTGGAGGCTGGCGTTCATTTCGGCCACCAGACACGGTTTTGGAATCCCAAGATGGCCCCTTATATTTTTGGCCATCGCAACAAAATCCATATTGTCAACCTTGAAAAGACCATGGCGATGTACCAGGAGGCGATGAGCTATATTCGCCGTCTTGCTGCTAATCGCGGCACCGTCCTGATGGTTGGCACGAAGAGACAGGCGCGCGATATTATCGCTGCCGAAGCGAAGCGTGCCGGTATGCCTTTTGTTGATCAGCGTTGGCTGGGTGGCATGCTGACCAACTACAAGACGATCCGTAGTTCAGTTAAGCGCTTAAAAGATATGGAAGGCGCTATTGAAGAGGGTTCCGTTGAAAAGATGAGCAAGAAAGAGGGCCTGATGTATATGCGTGAGGTGGCTAAGCTGGAGAAGGCCATCGGCGGAATCAAGGATATGAATGGTTTGCCGGATGCGCTTTTTGTCGTGGATGTGGGTTACCACAAGGGTGCTGTTACTGAGGCGATTAAGTTGGGTATTCCGGTTATTGGCGTGGTTGATACGAATCATTCGCCGGATGGTCTGGCTTATGTTATTCCGGGGAACGATGATTCTTCCAAGGCAATCCAGTTGTATGCACGCGGCATTGCCGATGCGATTCTTGAAGGTAAAGCCAATTCCTTGCATGAAGTTCTCGAGACCGCAAAAGGCGAGAGCGACGACGCATCTGCTGACGATAGCGAGTAAAATGGAAAAAAGGCGGCTGTCTGAAAAGACAGCCGCTGTTGTAGAGTAGAGAATGATCCGGATGTGAGAAAACATCCTTTATCGGGAGGTAAATATGGCGGAAATTACCGCTGCAGTAGTCGGCCAGTTACGTGCAAAGACGGATGCACCCATGATGGAGTGCAAAAAGGCGCTGGTTGAGGCGAACGGCAATATTGAAAAAGCAGAAGAAATCCTGCGCGTCAGGTTGGGAACGAAAGCGTCCAAGGCTTCGGAGCGGATTACGGCTGAGGGTGTGATTGCAGCCTACGTGAATGGGAATAAGGGTGCATTGGTCGAGGTGAATTGCGAAACGGATTTTGTGACGACAAATGAGGATTTTGTTGCGTTGTCAGATAAGTGTGCCAGATTAGCGGCAGAGCAAAATCCCGCTAATGTTGAGGCGCTTTTAGCCCTTTCTGATGGCGGCAAGACGGTTGAAGCGATCCGTACCGAACTGGTAGGCCGTATTGGCGAGAATATGTCCATTCGCCGTTTTGTGCGTTATGAAACCACGAGCAAGCTGGCCTATTATCTGCATAACAGGCGCATTGGCGTTATGGTTGAGTTTGATGCCGCAGATGACCAGGTCGGGCGTGATGTTGCTATGCATATTGCGGCGATGAAGCCTGTTGCTCTTTCTGCCGATGCTGTTCCGGCCGAATTGATTGAAAAAGAGCGTTCGGTTGCGTTGCAAAAGGCCAATGAAGATGCTGCGAAGGCTGAGGCAGAAGGCAAGAAGCCGCAGAGCGCCGAGATTTTGGCTAAACGGATTGAAGGTTCCGTTCAGAAGTATCTGAAAGAGGTTTCCTTGCTGAATCAGCCTTTTGTTAAAAATGATAAACAGTCGGTTGAGCAGATGTTAAAAGAGGCCAATGCTACCGTAAAATCGTTTACGATGTTTGTGGTTGGCGAAGGCCTGGAAAAGAAAGAGGATAATTTTGCTGCTGAAGTGGCCGCTCAGGTGGCGGCGGCGCGGCAAAGCTGATTAGACCGAAAAGCTAAAACGGGCCGTAAGGCCCGTTTTTGCAGGGCCGGTTACGGCTGCAAGATTGGCGTTTCATCATTTTTTATTCAGTACTTGAGGGGAAATCGGGATTATGAGCACACCTGTTTACAAGCGAATTCTTCTGAAACTTTCTGGTGAAGCGCTGATGGGAACAGACCAATATGGTATTAACCGTGTGGCGATTGAGCGCATGGTGGGAGATGTGGTCGATGCTAAAAAGATGGGCGTTGAAATGGCCATCGTGATTGGCGGCGGCAATATTTTCAGGGGAGTTGCTCCTGGCGCAAAGGGCATGGATCGTGCGACGGCCGATTATATGGGGATGCTGGCTACCGTCATGAATTCATTGGCATTGGCAGATGCAATGAAACAGGTGGATTTGAATCCCAGGGTGATGTCCGCTATCGGTATCGATCAGGTGGTCGAGTCTTATGTACGTCCTAAAGCTTTGCAGTATTTGGAAGAGGGCAAGGTGGTTGTTTTTGCCGCAGGGACAGGGAATCCGTTTTTTACGACCGATACGGCTGCTGCTTTGCGCGGTGCGGAGATGGGAGCGGAGATTGTCTTGAAAGCGACCAAGGTGGATGGTGTTTATACCTCTGATCCGATGCGTAATCCTGATGCGAAGCGGTATCCTACCATTACGTTTGATGAGGCCATTGAGAAACATTTGGAGATTATGGATGCAGCCGCTTTTGCGTTGTGCCGTGATCAGAAATTGCCGATCAAGATTTTTTCTATTCTAAAGCAGGGTGCGCTTAAGCGAATCCTGGAGGGCGAAGACGAGGGAACGCTGGTTCATATGTGATTCGGCGCTTGTTTGAAGTAAAAGTTGTATTCAACAGTAAGCAACACAAAAGTAATCCGTTTTTGTAAGAGGAAGATATGACTATTGCTGATGTGAAAAAGAGCACTGACCAGAAAATGGGAAAGTCAATTGAGAAACTGAAGTCAGATCTTGCCAAGGTCCGAACCGGACGCGCACATACAGGTATTCTTGATCATATTCAGGTTGATTATTATGGAACGTTAACACCCATCAACCAACTGGCAAATATCACATTGCTTGATGCGAGAACCATTTCTGTCCAGCCCTGGGAAAAGAAAATGATGAATGTCATTGAAAAGGCTATCAGAGATTCAGATCTGGGTTTGAATCCTTCTTCGCAGGGTGATCTTATCCGTGTGCCGACGCCGGCGCTGACCGAAGAACGCAGAAAGGAAATGGTCAAGCTTGTCAAAGGTGAGGGTGAGGATACCAAAGTTGCTGTACGCGGCGCGAGACGTGACGCGAATGATGCATTGAAAAAGATGGTGAAAGATAAGGTTTGTTCAGAGGATGATGAGCGTCGTACCCAGGATGAGGTGCAGAAATTGACCGATAAGTATGTGGCGGAAATTGATCGGTTGATTAGTGAAAAAGAGAAGGAAGTTATGACGGTTTGATGAATGGCCGTCTGGACGATATGCTCGAAAAGTTTGCATTGCTTGCGGCGGATTCATCGCCGATGCTTCGGCATGTGGCGATCATTATGGATGGTAACGGACGTTGGGCAAAAAAGCGTTTTTTGCCGCGCGTGGCTGGACATGTGAAAGGGGTGGATGCGGTCAGGAGGATGGTGGAAGCCTGTGTCAAGCGCCATATTGAATTCCTGACCGTGTTTGCATTCAGTTCGGAAAATTGGCGCCGGCCAGTGGAAGAAGTTACCTTTTTGATGAACCTCTTTGTGACTTCGCTGGAAAAGGAAGTGGTCAATCTGCATGCCAATAATATCCGACTGAAGGTTGTTGGTGATCTGAGTGATTTGAATGAGAAGCTCCAGTCCACAATTACGTGCGCAGAGCAAAAAACGGCCGGGAATACGGCTTTGACGTTGACGGTTTGCGCCAATTATGGCGGTCAATGGGACATCATGCAGGCCATGAAAAAACTGATAGAGATGTGCCCTGGCCAGGCCACATTTACGCCGGAGCAGTTAAAGCCGCATCTTTCCATGGCGTATGCGCCGGATCCGGATCTTTTTATCCGTACGGGGGGCGAGCAGAGAATCTCGAATTTTCTTTTGTGGCAGCTTGCGTATACCGAGCTGTATTTTACGGAAATCTTTTGGCCTGATTTTGACGAGGCTGCCTTAGATGCAGCGATTGCGTCTTTCCAGAAACGGGAGAGACGGTTTGGCCGTATTAGCGAACAATTGATGGCATAACACATGTTGAAAACACGCATTTTGACGGCTTTATGCTTGGCTATTCTCTTGCTGGTTGTGTTGCTGTCACGTTCTTTTGCTGCATTTGCCGTGTTGATGATTGTTTTTTTTGCCGGCGCTTCATGGGAGAGCTTCCGTCTTTTTGAAAATCGCTATCCGGTTCCTTATGCCATTGCGTGTACCCTTTTTTTTGCTGTTTTTATTTATTTTGCAAATGAGCGTGTTTATGCTGGATTTGCTTTTTTTTCGGTCGCGGCGTGGTTTTTTTTTCTGGCGCCATCGATGGCTTTTCCGCTTCCCGTCAAGCATAGCCGGGCAGACCGTTTTTTTGAACTGCTTTACGGCGTGAGCATTTTTAGCAGCTTTTTGGCTTTTCTTTATTTGTATCGTTATTCTTTAGTGTTTCTTTTATCTGCGCTGGTTTTGGTTCATATTGCAGATATTGGCGCTTATTTTTTCGGCAGAACTTTGGGCAGGCATAAACTGGCGCCTTCCATTTCGCCGGGTAAAACATGGGAAGGCGCGGCAGGAGGGCTTTTTGCTGTTATCGTGGCGGCTGTTGCAGCGGTTTTTGTTGCCGGTCTTGAGAATAGTGTAACAGTTAGGGTTTATCGGGCTTTTGGCTGGGCAGGGATGGTTTTTGCAGTGATATTGCTTGTGGGGATGAGTATTTTTGGCGATTTGCTGGAGTCCCGGCTGAAGCGGCGGCGCGAGTTTAAGGATAGCAGCAATTTGCTGCCGGGGCATGGGGGCATTTTAGATCGGATTGATTCATTGATTCCGGTTTTGCCGATGACCGTTTTGATTCATATGTGGACATGACGATGATGGACGCCGGCAAGCAGCGGATAACGATTTTGGGTTCGACCGGTTCGATTGGCGTTTCGACGCTGGATGTGATTTCGCGTCATCCGGAGCGTTATTCGGTATATGCATTGACTGCCAATAGCCGGATTGACGGTATTTTGTTGCAGTGTGAACGTTTTCATCCGAAAGTTGCGGTTGTTGGCACGGCTGAGGCGGCGCGCATATTGCGTGCCGCTTTGCATGAGAGAGGGGTGAAAACGGCTGTTGAATACGGCGAAGAGGCGCTTTGTGCAGTGGCGTCCGCATCTGAGACGGATGCGGTTATGGCGGCTATTGTGGGTGCTGCTGGATTGGCGTCGGCATTGGCTGCCGCCCGCGCCGGAAAAAAGGTGATGCTGGCAAATAAGGAAGCGCTGGTTATGTCAGGACAGCTGTTTATTGATGCCGTTTCTGAAAACCATGCAACACTTTTACCTATCGATAGCGAACATAATGCGATATTCCAGTGCCTTCCTGTGAGTTACCAGCGTTCGCCGCAGCAACACGGGATAGAGAAGGTTGTTTTAACGGCATCGGGCGGTCCTTTTTTGACGCGTCCACTGGATTCGCTTGATAAGGTGACGCCGGAACAGGCTATCGCCCATCCCAAGTGGGTGATGGGGCGAAAAATTTCCGTGGATTCGGCCACGATGATGAATAAGGGCTTGGAAGTGATTGAAGCCCATTGGCTTTTTGGCATACCGGCCCGTCAGATTGAAGTGGTTATTCATCCGCAGAGTATTGTTCATTCTATGGTTTCCTATGTGGATGGTTCCATGATTGCCCAGATGGGAAATCCTGATATGCGTGTTCCTATTGCTTATGCGCTTGCTTATCCGGACCGGATCGCTTCTGGTGTTAACCCGCTGGATTTGACGAAAATGGGGCATCTTCAGTTTGAGAAGCCGGATTATCGTCGTTTTCCTTGTTTGAAACTGGCTTATGATGCGCTTTTGGCAGGAGGCGCGACACCAGCGATATTAAATGCAGCTAACGAGGTTGCTGTGCAGGCTTTTCTTGAACAGCGCATCGGTTTTAGAAAAATCAATGATGTTGTTGCCCGCGTATTGGATAGAGTGACAACAGAAAGATCCATATCGGGACTGGAGAGCGTCCTGATGCATGACAATATTGCCAGAAAAATGGCGAATAACCTGATATTTTCATGATCATTTTTCAGACATTGCTGGCGTTTGTTGCCGCACTTTCGGTGCTGATTGTCGTCCATGAATTGGGACATTACTGGGTGGCGAGATGGTGCAATGTTAGAGTGCTGCGTTTTTCACTGGGGATGGGGAAAATCCTTTTTAGCCGGAAGCTCGGGCCAGACCAGACTGAATGGGCGCTTTCCCTTTTGCCGATAGGGGGGTATGTCAAACTGCTTGACGCGCGGACGGATGATGTTAGTACCCTAACGCCGGAAGAACGCAAGCGCGAGTTTACCGGTAAGAGCGTATGGTGTCGGATAGCAATTGTTGCTGCCGGTTCTTTGGCTAATTTTTTGCTTGCCATTGTGCTGTTGGCAGGGTTGTATATGTATGGCGTGCCGGAACCATTAGCCAGACTTCGGGCCGTGCCGGAAAATACCCTGGCATGGCAGGCTGGTTTGCGTGGAGGGGAGCAGATCGTCGGTGTCAATGGCGTGCCGGTACAGAGCTGGCAGGAGGTGCGCTGGAAGCTGGTGAGAGCGATGATGGAAGATCATCCGGTTATGCTTGAGATTCAGCCCGTCGGCGTCGCCAAAGATGATAGGAATGTGCCGTTAACCGTTACTTTGCCTGCGGGGCAGCGTTACATTGGCGAGTTGGATGATGGGTTTATGGACCGGTTTGGCCTTGCAGTGGCCCGTCCGCCTGCGATTATTAAAAAGGTGATGCCCGATGGCCCTGCGGAAAAGGCGGGATTGCGCGAGTCTGACCACGTTATTCGTGTTGACGGAGAGCCGGTTATTGATGGATTGGATTTTGTCAGGAAAGTGCGTTACTCGTCCGGCCATCCGCTTTTGCTTGATGTTGTTCGTGATCATCAAGAGGTGAGGCTGACGGTTGTGCCTGAAGGCTACGAGGAGAGAGGGGCTATTGTCGGCAAGATCAAGGCTGAGATACCTTTAGCGCCGGAAATGACGACAGTGCGTTATGGTTTTTTTGCTTCATTCGGCAAGGGGATGTCCAAGGCATGGGAAACGACCGTATTGTCTTTGAAAATGCTGCGCGGCATGTTTACCGGCCAGGTGTCTGTGAAGAATATTACCGGTCCGATTGCGATAGCGGATTATGCTGGTCAGACGGCAAGAGCCGGCCTGGTTCGTTATTTGTACTTTATTGCTTTTATCAGTATTAGTATTGGCGTCATGAATTTGCTGCCGATACCTGTTCTGGACGGAGGATTTTTGCTGTATTATGCTATAGAAGCAATTAGCGGCCGTTCTATTTCCGAACGTGTGGCTGAAATTGTGCAGCGGGTCGGTATGGCCATGTTGGTGATTTTGCTTGTTGTTGCTGTTTTTAATGATATTACCCGGATGTTGGGGTAAGAGGATTCAGCCGGTTGCTGGTGAGTGGATTTAGAAAGGTGTTGTTCATTTAATTTCATGAAATTGTTTTCTCATTCCGTTTTTCGATTGCCGTTTCGGCCAACATTGCTTGCAGTCGCGTCTCTTTTTTTCTGTTCTAGCCAGTCTTTGGCTGTTGAGTCGTTTGTTGTCAAAGATATTCGCGTGGAGGGGATTCAGCGGACAGAAGCCGGTACGGTGTTTAATTATTTGCCTGTCCGTGTTGGCGATACCTTTACTGAAGAAAAGGCGACAGCAGCTATCAGAACGCTTTATGCGACTGGTTTTTTCAAGGATGTCCGGATTGATGCGGAAGGGGGCGTTCTTGTCGTTATCGTGGAGGAAAGACCGGCTATTGCCAGCGTGGCTTTTACCGGCATGAAGGAGTTTGATAAGGCGGCAATTTCTAAAGGTCTGAAGGATATCGGACTTGGCGAAGCCCGGATTTATGACAGGGCGTTAGTCGAGCGTGCCGAACAGGAATTGAAGCGTCAATATCTTTCACGCGGTTATTATGCCGTCCAGATTACGACAACGGTAACGCCGGTTGAAAGGAACCGTGTCGCTATCAACTTTATTATTGATGAAGGCCATGTTGCCAGAATCCGGCAGATCAAGGTGATAGGCAATAAAGCTTATTCTGAAAGCAAGTTGCTTAAATTGATCGATTTGACGACACCGGGCTGGCTGACCTGGTATACAAAAAAGGATCAGTATTCCAAAGAAAAACTGGCTGGTGATATCGAGAAGCTGAAGTCGTTTTATCACAATGAAGGCTATATCGAGATGCAGGTGGAATCAACCCAGGTTTCGATTACTTCTGACAAGAAGGATATGTATATTACCCTCAATATCAAGGAGGGTGAGAAATATACCGTGTCGGATATTCAGTTGGAAGGCGAATTGTTTGGTCGTGAAGAGGAAATATTTCCTTTGATCAAGTTGAAGAAAGGCAAAGCCTATTCCGGAGAATTGCTGACAAACAGCACCAAGGCGATTTCCGATTATCTGAGCAATTTTGGTTATGCGTTTGCCAATGTGAATCCCCAGCCGGATATTAACCGTGAAAAGAAAGAGGTCGCTTTTACTTTCTTTATCGATCCGGGCAAACGGGTTTATGTGCGCCAGATTAATATCGGCGGTAATACCAAGACCCGGGATGAGGTGATTCGGCGTGAATTCCGCCAGATGGAAGGTTCCTGGTATGAAGGCGAGAAAGTCAAGGTTTCCCGTGATCGCGTCGATAGGTTGGGCTATTTTAGCGAAGTGACCATTGAAACGCCGGAAGTTCCGGGCGTGTCGGATCAGGTTGATGTCAACCTTAAAGTGGTTGAGAAGCCGACCGGTAATTTGATGGTTGGCGCCGGTTTTTCGCAAAGTGACAAGCTGATGCTGACAGCGGCGATTGAGCAGGAGAATTTTGCCGGAACAGGAAATACGGTTGGGCTGGAAGTGAATACCAGCAAGCGTTACAGGACGATAGCGGTTTCCCAGACGACGCCTTATTTTACGGATGATGGCGTAAGCAGGCGATATGAGTTGTTTTATCGTACGGTGAGGCCGCCTTTGATTAATGAGAGTGATTGGAAGGTGGAAACGCTTGGCGCCAATGTCAGGTTTGGCATCCCTTTTACTGAAGTTGATAGGGTGTTTTTGGGCGCTGGGGTTGAAAGCAACAAGGTTCAGGTCGATTATCGTAGTCCGGAACAATTCAAGGAATTTGTGCGGGATAATGGGGGATCTGTTCCGGGTCAGGCAAGTGTAATCGGTGTTCCTTTGACGGCAGGCTGGTCTCGTGATAGCCGGGATAGTGCGTTAGTGCCGACAAAAGGGCGTATGCAGAAAGCGAATCTGGAGGTTTCCGGTTTGGGGGATATGAAATACTACCGGGCTTCATATCAGCATCAGTATTTTTGGCCGTTGGGAGCGGCTGGCACCTTTATGCTGAACGGGCAGATCGATTATGGTGAGGGTTTTGGCGGCAATAAATACCCGATTTTCAAAAACTTTTTTGCAGGCGGCATTGGAACGGTACGGGGTTATGAGAGTTCGTCACTTGGAAGAGTCCAATATGATGCTTTTGGCGAGCGCGAATATCTTGGCGGTTCAAAACGTGTGGTAGCCAATGCGGAGCTGCAATTCCCATTTCCGGGCATGGGCTATGACCGGACGTTACGGTGGTTTGTCTTTACCGATGCCGGTAATGTGTATGCGGAAGATCAAAGTATTAATCTGAGTGATTTGAGATATTCTGCCGGTTTTGGTATTACTTGGGTGTCGCCGATGGGACCGCTCAAGCTGAGCTTTGGGTTCCCGCTTAATGCGAAGAAGAGTGACAGGAAAGAGAGCTTCCAGTTCACGCTCGGTACTGGTTTCTGAGATACAGGTAACGTAATATAGATTTTATTTTTAGAATTTTTCGATTGGAGATAACCGTGAAAATTTTCACAAAATCATTTTTGGATATAAAAAAACTGAGTGTTTTGTCTTTTTGTCTTTTTGCTTTTGCAGCTTCACATGCACAGGAAGTGAAAGTCGGTTTTGTCAATAGTGAACGCATCATGCGTGATTCCGCGCCGGCGAAGTCAGCTTCGGCCAAGCTGGAAGCAGAGTTTTCCAAACGTGAGAAAGAATTGAACGACATGCAGAATCGTTTGAAGGCGATGAGTGATAAGCTTGAAAAAGATATGCCTGTTTTGTCTGAATCTGACCGTATCAAGCGGCAGCGTGAATTGGCTGATTATGGCCAGGATTTCCAGAGCAAAGGTCGCCGCTATCGTGAGGATTTGATGCAACGCCGTAATGAAGAGATGGCTTCCGTACTCGATAGGATTAACAAGGTTATCAATAATATTGCGCAGTCAGAAAAATATGACCTGATCGTCCAGGATGCCGTTTATTTTAGTCCTAGAGTTGATATAACAGATAAAGTGCTCAGAGCGCTCGGCAGTAAATAATTCTTCTTGTCTGAAATAGTAGATGGACATTCAGCTTGGAGAATTGGTTGACCGTTTTGGTGGGCAGTTAAAAGGAAATCCGGATAGGCGCATATCCGGATTTGCGCCTTTAGATTTGGCCCAGGCTTCGCATATTACCTTTTTGACAAATCCTCGTTTGCGAAAACAGGCAAATGAGTCCCGTGCCGCCGCGCTGATATTGACGCCTTCTGATGATGCGCGTGTGACGGATTATGCCGGTGCACGTATCCTGACGGATAATCCCTATGCTTATTTTGCTTATGCGGCCCAGTTTTTTCAAAGCTTGCAGGCTGAGCCGCATGCGCCGGGTATCCATGAGAGTGCTTGCGTTGATCCTTCTGCAAGCGTGGCAGCCAGTGCAAAGATCGGGCCTTTTGTCACCATTGAGGCTGATGTGGAAATTGGTGAGAATTGCGTGATCGATGCCGGCTGTTTTGTTGGGAAAGGCGCTAAAGTGGGAGCGAATACTTGTTTTGCTCCCAGGGTGGTTTTTCATGCGCGGTGCATCATTGGTGAGCGGTGTGAGGTTCGATCCGGTGCTGTTGTTGGCTCAGAGGGTTTCGGTTTTGCTAACGATAAAGGCGTGTGGGTCAAGATTCCGCAGACAGGCAGGGTCGTCATCGGCAATGATGTCCAGATTGGCGCGAATACGACAATTGACCGGGGGGCATTAGCGGATACGGTTATTGAGGATGGCGTGAAGTTGGATAACCAGATCCAGATCGGCCATAATTGCCATGTTGGCGCGCATTCGGCTATGGCGGGTTGTGTAGGCGTTGCCGGGAGTGCCGTCTTTGGCAAGCGTGTTACGATTGGCGGTGCCGCCATGATCGGGGGGCATCTGAAAATCGCTGATGGCACACATGTTTCGGCATCCAGTGTGGTGCAAAGTTCCATTACCGAGCCGGGGGCCTATACAGGGTTTTACCCGCTGGAAAAACATACTGACTGGGAAAAGACGGCTGTTGTATTGCGTAATTTGACGTCAATGCGGCAAAGGGTTCGAGAATTGGAGAGAATCATTAATTCGCTGATAGAGAAAAAAGAGTAGAAAATGGACCTGAAAGAGAAAAAAGTATTGAATATAAGTGATATACGCAAGATATTGCCGCACCGTTATCCCATGTTGCTGGTCGATAAGGTGCTGGATTGGGAGGTAGGCAAGAAAATTACGGCAATCAAGAATGTGTCGGCGAACGAAGAATTTTTTAATGGTCATTTTCCGCATTATCCCGTTATGCCGGGTGTGCTGATTATTGAAGCGCTGGCTCAGACAGCCGCTATTTTTGCATTTATGTCGGCTGGCGCCAAGCTGGCTGATGATGCGGTTGTTTATTTTGCAGCGATTGATAATGCCCGCTTTAAGCGTCCGGTAGAGCCAGGTGATCAGTTGGTGATGGAGGCAGAACTGATCCGCAGTTTACGGGGTATGTGGAAATTCAAAACAGTTGGATTGGTTGATGGCCAGGTTGCAGTTGAAGCCGAAGTGATGTGTGCCATTCGCGGTGTGGCGGAGAAACAATGAGTTATATTCATAGTACGGCAATTATTGATTCCAAAGCGGAAATTGATGGCTCGGCCCAGATTGGCGCTTATTCTGTCATTGGCCCTTATGTCAAAATTGGGGCCGGCACCCGTATTGGTCCGCACGTGGTTATTGAGGGACATACGACGATTGGCAAAGATAATCAGATATTCCAGTTTGCATCTATTGGCGGGATTCCACAGGATAAAAAATATAGTGGAGAACCCACTCAATTGGAAATTGGAGATCGTAATACGATTCGAGAATACTGCACCCTTAATCTGGGAACGGTTCAAGATGTTGGCGTAACGCGGATTGGCAGTGATAACTGGATCATGGCTTACGTGCATATTGCACATGATTGCCAGATTGGGAACAATACGATTTTTGCGAATGGGATTCAATTGGCCGGACATGTCCATATTGGGGACTGGGTTGTTCTCGGCGGGCTGACGATGATTCATCAGTTTTGTAAAGTGGGGGCGCATGCCATGACAGGCGCCGCAACGCGTTTGTCCCAGGATATTCCGCCTTTTGTGCTTGTGGCCGGAACGCCGCCGACGGCTTATGGCATTAATGTGGAAGGTTTAAGACGCAGGGGTTTTACACCTGAACAGATTGCCGCCATCCGCCAGTCATACAAGGTTCTTTACAAGTCAGGTTTTTCACTCGATGAGGCCAAAGTTGCTTTGGCCGAAGAAGCGTTAAAGTCAGCCGATGCAGCAGAGCACATCCATCTGATGCATTCATTTCTGGACACGGCTGATCGCGGCATTGTCCGGTAGCTTTTTCTGATTCGGGCAGCCATTGTTTCAGGAAGTTTTTTAGCATGAAATCGATTGCTATGGTGGCGGGCGAGGTTTCCGGAGATATTCTCGGCGGCCATTTGCTGTCTGCTTTGCGTCCCCAGTTACCTGACACGCTGATTCATGGCATCGGCGGCGAGAATATGGCGCAATATGGTTTTGTCAGTAACTGGCCAATGGAAAAACTGTCGGTTAACGGTTTTTTTGAAGTGTTTGCCCATTTTCGGGAGATCAAAGGCATCAGGGATCGTTTGCGCGATAGCTTGATTGCGGAAAAGCCGGGTGTTTTTGTTGGCATTGATGCGCCGGAATTTAATCTTGGGTTGGAGATCCTGCTTAAGAAAGCCGGTATTCCTACAGTTCATTTTGTTGGGCCATCCGTATGGGCATGGCGAAAAGGCCGGGTTAAGACCATTGCCAAAGCGGTTTCCCGTGTTTTGGTGCTTTTTCCTTTTGAAGTTGATATCTACCAAAGGGCCGGTATACCGGTAACTTATGTTGGCCATCCCATGGTAAAAGGGATTCCAATGGAGCCGGACATGGCGGGGGCGCGTGCGGCTTTGGGATTATCGGCGGATAAACCGGTTGTTGCCATTATGCCCGGCAGCAGGATGTCGGAGCTTAAATATAATGGTGCAGCCTTTATTGGCGCTGCCCGTTTGCTGGCCCGGCGTGATCCTTCCATTCAGTTTGTGGTGCCGATGGCAGGTGAAAGACAGCGGCAGTATTTCTCCCAACAGTTGGCGGATGCCCAGGTCGAGGATGTGCCGTTTTTGATTGTTGAAGGCCAATCTCATCGTGTCATTGAAGCCGCAGATGCCGTGTTGGTCGCCTCAGGTACCGCAACGCTGGAAGTGGCGCTTTTTAAGAAACCGATGGTGATCGGATATAAGATGATGCGGGCAACCTGGGAAATTGCCAAGCGGGTTGTGACGCCGCCGATTGGTTTGCCCAATATTTTGGCGCATGAAATGATTGTGCCGGAATTTTATCAGAATGACGCGACGCCGGAGATATTGGCAGATGCTGTTTGGAAACAGCTGCATGATGAATCATTGAAAAAAGCGTTGCATGAACGATTTACGATCATGCATCAATCCCTTTTGAGGGATACGGCCGCATTGAGTGCGCAGGCTGTATTGGATGTTATGAATGGGAAGTAATGCACGATGTCGCAGATAGCGTTTTCTTTTTCCAATTCTGAAAAGACGCATTCAGAATACGTATGCGGTGTGGATGAGGCTGGCCGGGGTCCTATAGCCGGGCCGGTTTTTGCTGCCGCTGTGATTTTGGATGCCTTGTATCCAATCGAAGGATTGCGTGACTCAAAAAAATTGTCTGATGCCAGACGCCGCTATCTTGCAGCGCTGATTCGCAAGCATGCCATAGCCTGGTGTATTGCTGAATGTTCTATTGCTGAAATTGATGAGTTGAATATTTTACATGCCAGTATGCTGGCTATGAAGCGGGCTGTTGAGGGCCTTGCCGTTGTGCCGTCATTGGCGCTGATTGATGGCAATCGTTGCCCCATGCTTTCCATGCGGGCTGAGGCGATTGTGGGTGGAGATGATCAGATAGAGGCGATTTCCGCTGCGTCCATATTGGCGAAGACGGCACGGGATGATGCATTGATAAAACTGCATGATCAGTATCCCCAGTATGCTTTTGACCGGCATAAGGGGTATCCAACCGCTTTGCATCTGGAGAGATTGCGGCTGCACGGTGTTTCTCCGGTACATCGCACATCGTATAAGCCGGTTCGCATGTTGCTGGGTGAGGCTGGTTTGGAGGCTGACTGAGATGAAACTGATTACTTCCCGAAGTAATCCGCTTTATCGCGAAATCCGGCAGCTTGCCGGTAGCGCGCAGGCGCGTCGCAAGGCAACCAGAACGATACTGGATGGAATTCATTTGTGTTGCGCCTATTTGCAGCATATCGGTAATCCGTTATGTTGCGTGGTTAATGAGTCCTCGAAAAGCCGGCCTGAAATCGCGGATATATTGGCAGTTTGCCAGGCGCGTGCGGTTTCCTGTATGTTGTTGCGTGATTTTTTGTATGAAGGTATCAGCCAGGTTGAGGAAGGCGTTGGTATTCTTTTCGTGATAGAGCCGCCTGTTTATCCGGTGCCGGCGAAAGTAGCGCAGACAACGGTACTGCTGGACCGGATTCAGGATCCGGGTAATCTGGGTTCCATATTGCGCAGTGCGTCAGCAGCAGGTATTCGTGAAGTTTTTTGTAGCGAGGGGACAGCAGCAGCCTGGTCTCCCCGCGTTTTGCGGGCGGGGATGGGCGCTCATTTCATGATCCGGATTTATGAAAACAGTGATTTGACAAAGTGGATTGATGATTCTGAACTGATGGTTGTGGCGACGGTGCCTATAGCGGAAAAGAGTATTTATGATTTTGATCTCAAAAAGCCTGTGGCCTGGCTTTTCGGGCATGAAGGGCAGGGGGTTGCTCCCATACTGCAATCAAAGGCAGATGTTTTATTGAATGTGCCGCATGCAGGTAAACAGGATTCACTGAATGTTGCGGCTTGTGCCGCAGTGTGTTTTTTTGAGCAGCTACGCCAGAATAGAGCAGGATCGATGTTGCTTGTTTGATATGAAACTTGATTTTTTGCGTACAGCTCCGAATATGCGGGATTTGCGCCGGCTTGACTGGCCGTCGAATCTGAAAGTGCTGGTTTTGGCGCCTCATCCGGATGATTTTGATGCCATCGGTGTGACGCTGAAATATCTGCATGAATCCGGTCATGAAATCCATGCCGCTGTCGCTGTGACAGGGAGTGGCGTAGACGAAGAGTATGGCGCGGGACTGTCTGTAGAGGAGAGACGAGACCTTCGTATCAAGGAACAGATGAACAGCATCCGTTTTTTTGGATTGCCAGAAGATCGGCTTCGGTTTTTGCATCTTCATAATGAGAATGATGAACAGTTGGCAGAGGATGCTGAAAATCGGGAGAGATTGAAGGCAGTCATTTGTGAGATTAGGCCGGATTTGATTTTTTGCCCTCATGGAAATGATACAAACCGGGCGCACCGTGCGATGTTTGCGCTTGTGTCCGGGATGGCCGGGAAATTGGATTGGCCTGTTGCATTGATGTTGAATAGGGATGCCAAAACGCTGGATATGAGAACGGATTTTTATATCTCATTTGATGAAAAGGAAGCGCAATGGAAAGGCAAATTACTGCGTTTTCATGAATCGCAGCAGCAACGAAATCTCAAAAGCCGGGGATATGGTTTTGATGATCGTGTCTTGAATCTCAACCGTGCCATTGCATTGGAATTACAGACAGATCATCCTTATGCCGCCGCTTATGAGGTCAGGTTTTTTGATAAAATAGTCTTTTAGTTTGTCTTTTTTTCCGATTCCAGTTTATGGATGATCGTGGAAGCAATTTCCTCAATGGATTTGTTGGTTGATGATAGCCAGAGGATGCCTTCTTTTTCCATGAGCGTTTGGGCTTCTTTTACTTCATACCGGCAGTTTTCGATGGAAGCGTATTTGCTGTTGGGCCGACGGGCATTCCGGATTTGCGAAAGCCGCACAGGATTGATGCTCAGGCCGAATAGTTTGCTTTTAAACTGAAGCAGGATGGGAGGCAGGTGTCCGCGTTCGAAATCTTCCGGGATCAACGGGTAGTTTGCTGCTTTTAGGCCGTACTGAATAGCCAGATAAAGACTGGTGGGGGTTTTACCGCTTCGGGAAACACCCAGCAGGATAATGTCAGCTCCTTCCAGATTGGCATGTGATTGGCCGTCGTCATGCGCAATGGAAAACTGGATGGCTTCCATCCGGCCCTCATATTCATTGCTGGATGCGTTTTGATGGCTTAAGCCGATTTCCTGTTTTGCCTGGGTCCCGAGTTCATTGGCGAGCTTTGAAATGAAGGGTTGGATCAGATCAATGTGCAGGGCGTCTGCCTGGTGCAAAATGGATAAAAATTCCGGCTTGACGAGGGTAGAGAAAACAATCGGCTGGTATGGATTTTTGTGACGGTTTTGTTGGATGCGCTCGGTGATTTCCTGCACTTTTTCGAGTGTATCGATGAATGGCAGATGGATTTTCTGGAATGGAAATTCAAATTGGCTTAATACCGAACGCGTCATCGCTTCGGCAGTGATGCCGGTACCGTCAGACACAATATAAACCAGACGCGCGGGTTGGGAGTTTTTTTCAGTCATGGTAGTAGGACAAGTGGATTGATCGGATGCGGTAGTAAAGAGAGATTTTATGCTGGTTATTGTAAAACATAGACTGGCAGTGAGGTGTGTTTATTGTTAGCCGGTAAAATGAGTTTAATTTACCGGTTAAGGAATCTATTTGTCCATTTTTTTTGTAGTATCATTGCGGATATTTTAATTTTTGCTTGAGAGACCAATTATGACGGATGCAGGAAAGTCCATACATACTGATGACGCTTATGTCATTCCTTTTACTGATTTACGGATGACAGATGTTCCCTTTGTCGGGGGGAAAAATGCTTCTTTGGGAGAGATGATCAGCCAGTTGCAGAGTAAAGGGGTACGTGTGCCAGGTGGTTTTGCGACGACATCGCAAGCTTATCGTGATTTTCTTTCCTATAGCGTTGATGGCGGCAAGACATTGGCTGAACGTATCGTATCATGTCTTAAGGAGACGAATACCCAGGATGTGCGTCAGTTGGCTGAAGCAGGAGCAAAAATCCGTCAGTACATTATTGATACACCACTCCAGCCTCGCCTGGAGAAAGAAATAACGGATGCCTATGAAAAACTGGCGAGTGCCTCATCCAGCGATATGTCATTTGCTGTTCGCTCTTCTGCCACAGCAGAGGATTTGCAGGATGCTTCGTTTGCCGGGCAGCAGGAAACATTTTTAAATATTTCCGGAAAAGAGAATTTGCTTGAAGCGGTTAAGCATGTTTTTGCGTCTCTTTATAATGACCGCGCCATTTCCTATCGCGAACAGCGCGGTTTCCGCCATGAAGAAGTGGCGCTTTCCGTCGGCATCCAGCAGATGGTGCGTTCTGATGTGGGGGCTTCCGGTGTGATGTTCACCATTGATACGGAATCCGGATTTTCGGATGTGGTGTTTATTACGGCCAGTTATGGTTTGGGCGAAACCGTTGTTCAGGGAGCGGTTAATCCGGATGAGTTTTATGTGCACAAGCCCATGCTGGAAAAAGGCAAAATGCCGATTGTGCGGCGAAATCTCGGTTCCAAACTGATCCAAATGGTGTTTTCGAAAGATAAAACCAGCAAGGAAACGGTCGAAACGATCGATGTGCCGGTGGAAAAGCGGGGACATTATTCGATTAGTGATGAGGAGGTCATCGAACTTGCCCGCTTTGCCGTGATTATTGAAAAACATTACGGGCGCCCTATGGATATTGAATGGGGCAAAGATGGTGTTGACGGCAGGCTGTATATTCTTCAGGCGCGCCCAGAGACGGTTAAATCGCTCCAGAAGGCCGGTGATGAAGTACAGGTATACCGCTTGAAGGAACAGGGAAAAATTTTGGCGGCCGGGCGCGCTATCGGCCAGAAAATCGGTATTGGCCCGGTTCGTGTTATTAAAGATCCTTCTGAAATGCATCGCGTGCAGAAGGGCGATATTTTAGTGGCAGACATGACCGATCCCAATTGGGAACCGGTTATGAAAAAAGCGGCTGCGATTGTGACCAATCGAGGCGGCAGAACGTGCCACGCGGCCATTGTGGCCCGTGAAATCGGCGTGCCGGCAGTCGTGGGATGCGGCAATGCGACAGAGGTGCTGCGGGATGGCATGGAAGTGACCGTTTCTTGCGCGGAAGGCGATGAAGGACGTGTTTACGAGGGTGCTCTCCAGGTTGAAGAAAGCAGCGTCGTCTATACCGATTTGCCGGAATTGCCTATCAAAATGACGATGAATGTCGGCAATCCCAGGATGGCATTTGAAATCCAGGCGATTCCTAATGATGGTGTCGGGTTGGCCCGCCTGGAGTTTATTATCAATGAAATTGGTATCCATCCGCAGGCGGCGCTGGCTTATCCCAATGTGGATGAGGATCTGAAACAGAAACTGGAATTGGTTTCGCGGGGACATGCCTCACCTAAAGCTTTTTATGTGGATAAGCTGGCTGAAGGGATTGCCACGATTGCAGCGGCATTCTGGCCAAAACCGGTTATTGTCAGATTGTCTGACTTTAAGACGAATGAATATCGTTCGCTGATAGGCGGTTCACATTATGAGCCGGAAGAAGAGAACCCGATGCTTGGTTTTCGCGGCGCGGTGCGCTATCTGTCGAAGGAGTTTGCCAAAGCTTTCGAGATGGAGTGTGAAGCATTAAAACGTGTCAGAAATGATATGGGGCTGACCAATGTGGAAATCATGGTGCCTTTTGTGCGTACGCTCAAACAGGCTAAGGATGTGGTGCAGCTTCTTGCCAAAAATGGATTGGCGCGCGGGGAAAATGGCCTGCGGATGATCATGATGTGTGAAGTGCCTTCGAATGCGGTATTGGCTGATGATTTTCTGACGCTTTTTGATGGATTTTCCATCGGTTCCAATGATTTGACGCAGTTGACTTTGGGACTCGATAGGGATTCGGGGCTGGAACTGCTGACGGCTGATTTTGACGAGCGTGATCCGGCAGTGCAGGCGTTGATTTCCCGGGCAATCGAGGCGTGCAATAAGCAAGGGAAATACGTTGGCATTTGCGGGCAGGGGCCTTCAGACCGTCCTGATTTCGCGCATTGGCTGATCCGGGAAGGCATCGGGTCATTGTCGCTTAATCCGGATTCGGTTTTGTCTACCTGGAAAAATATTGCTAAAGGCGAATAACAACCGGTTTTAAATTGGCTTTTTACGCAACCTTTCCCGGGAATTTGTTTTCGGGAAAGGTTTTTGTTTTTTGGTGATATGTGAAGTAGAAAAAATGATAAACTTATTTTTCTTATTTTTGTGATAGGAATCGTGCGTATGGCTGATTGGGCCTGGTGGTTGGTTATGGCTGGCGTACTGGTTACTGTCGAGATTTTTACCGGTACTTTTTATCTGCTGATGCTGGCGCTCGGTCTTGTTGCGGGCGGTATGGTTGCCTTGGCAGGTTTGGGGACTGCATCGCAGTTTATTGCGGCCAGCGCCGTGGGTTCTCTTGCAACCCTTTTGCTGAGGAAGAGCCGTTTCGGGGCGAAAAACAGGCGTAATCCCGCCCATGATCCCAATGTTAATCTGGATATTGGCAAAACACTGGTTGTGGATGCGTGGCAGCCTGTGCCGGGTGGCGTGAATCGGTCACGGGTTTCTTATCGTGGCGCAATGTGGGATGTTGAGCTTGAAAATGGTGAGGAGGCTAAGCCTGGGTTGTTTGTGATCCAGGAAATTCGTGGTAATCGCCTCATTGTCAGGAATGTTTCTGAATCGTCTGGCTGAATTTGTGATCGGATAGGAAGGTGAGTCATGGAGTTGTTTGTCGTTATTGTGGTTTTTATCGTCGCGCTGGTTTTTGTTGTCAAGTCGATCTGTGTTGTGCCGCAGCAGAACGCATGGATCGTTGAACGGTTTGGGAAGTATCATGCCACCCTTTCTCCCGGCTTGAATATTGTGATGCCGTTTATTGACAGGGTTGCTTACAGGCACAGCTTAAAGGAAATTCCGATGGATGTGCCGCCGCAAATCTGTATTACCAAAGATAATACACAGTTGCAGGTGGATGGCATTCTGTATTTCCAGGTGACGGATCCCAAGCTGGCTTCTTATGGTTCATCCAATTACATTGCCGCGATTACCCAACTGGCACAGACGTCGCTTCGTTCTGTTATCGGGCGTATGGAGCTGGATAAAACTTTTGAGGAACGGGATCAGATCAATACCAATGTTGTGGGCGTCGTGGATGAATCAGCCCAGAATTGGGGGGTTAAAGTGCTGCGTTACGAGATCAAGGATCTGACGCCGCCAGCCGAGATTTTGCGGGCGATGCAGGCACAGATTACGGCAGAGCGCGAAAAGCGGGCCGTGATTGCGGCTTCGGAGGGACGTAAGCAGGAACAGATTAACCTTGCGACCGGTATGCGCGAAGCTGAAATTGCCAAGTCAGAAGGGGAAATGCAGGCTGCAATCAACCGGGCCCAGGGTGAAGCGGCAGCTATTGTTGCGATTGCGGAGGCCAATGCAGAAGCGCTTCGTAAGGTCGGCGGGGCGATTATTGAACAGGGCGGCAGTGATGCGATGAATCTGAAAGTGGCCGAACAGTATGTTTCGGCGTTTGGCGAATTGGCAAAAACCAATAATTCACTGATTGTTCCAGCCAATATGGGCGATATCAGTAGTTTGATTGCAACAGCCATGCAGGTCGTCAAGACGCAGAAGCTGACGGGAAATAATTGATCCGATTATTTTGCAACAAAAAAGCATGGTTTTAACCATGCTTTTTTGTTTTGTGGAATGGATTAACCAACGGTTGTGACCAGTTTTCGGCCTACTTTTTCTTCGACGGAAGTGACTTTGCTTTCCATGCGCGTCTGGTTGTTGCCGGGCTTGGAGTCCACACGCATGACGATGGAAATGCGGTCGCAATCCTTGGCTAATTCATTGTGGCACTGATTGACAACGGCCAGTACCTGTTCCAGTTCGCCTTCAATGACCGTGCTCATGGGAGAGAGGCGGTATTTCAGTCCGCTTTTATCAATGATGTCTGCGACCCGGGCGACATAGGGACTCATGCTGCCGATGACGTTGTTGGGAAAAATGGCTAGTTCCGCTAGTACCATAAGGTGCTCCTTTCCTTGTTGTGTGTTTAAAATGAATTATCCTTGTATGACCATACCTGCCTGGCCCGGCCTGACGATCTTGTCGCCGAGCGTGTTGACCATGCTGATGGTTTGTTCGTCGCCGGTACAGTGGCAGGGGATGAGAAATTCGGGTTGCCATGTTTTCATGGCGTCAAAGGTGTAATGGAGACGTTTTTCATCGGCATTTACCAGATGCATGCCGCCGATGATGCCTCGGATCTTGTCTTGTCCTGAAACCCGGCGGATGTAGTCTACAGTGTTGACGAGCCCGGCATGGCAGCAGCCCAGAAGAATGATGATGCCTTCATCGGTTTCAAACCACATCGACTGGTCGTCTTCGATCAGGTCGTCAGCGTTGCCGGCGTTATCGAGATAGAAAGGCCCGCCTGTGTCTTCAACAAGGGATGCCCTTGGAACCGGGCCGGTAATCCCTACTCCCGGCATCAGGTAGAGAGGTGTATGCAGCTCATGGATTCGTTCCGGCGGTAATGCTTGCAAGGCCTGTTTGGATGCTTCGGGCATGCCGATAAAACGGGGATCTGTTCCTGGTTTGCAGCTCCAGCGGTCGATATGGGGATTGCCGCCCGTGTAAATTCGGGCTTTGTTATTGACCTCAAGGAATGCCGGCAGCGTGCCGGTGTGGTCATAATGGCCGTGGCTTAGTACCAGCGTGTCAGCCTTGCTCAGGTTGATTCCAAGCTGCTTTGCATTGGCTTGCAGCGCGCCTGACTGTCCTGTGTCGAAAAGGATGTAACGGTTACCGGCTTCGATCCAGGCAGAAAACCCATGTTCTTTCTCAAGCCCATCCGATGCGTTATTGTCAACGAGCAGTGTGATTTTGAGTGAGGAGAGTGACATGCTTTCTCCATTTTGGTTGATGTTGAAATGAAAATAGTAACAGATAGTGGCGAAACGGGTCATTAAAGTGAGGGACCGGTTTTATCTGAAAGTTAATTTTTGCTGTTTGTTTCTTTACAGCTTTCCAGCATGTTGCCAGTTTCATCCTGGCCGATCAGTTTATACAACGTGTTTTCCTTGCCCTTGTTCCACCAGACAAGACCGTCGCCCGTGTATCTCGCTCCGCTGGCTGAAGAGGCGATTTTCAGGCGGTGCGTCTGGCCTTTGTAGCGGAGAGAAAGGCCGTTTTCAAGATAGTTGATGTAAATGGGTTTCCCACTGTCACAAATATATTTCACGCTGCTGGAGCCGGCACCGGAACGGGGTGCTTTACCGGAATCGGTTACAGTACAGGCAGCGAGGGGAAGGATAAGTAAAAACAGCAGGCGTTTCACGGGTTTTTCCTTTCAGATGCGTTAGACAGAGGAAAAGGGAGAAGGTAAAGTGGTGATCATGTCCGTTGTGATGCTGGTGACATCCGGTCTGATGCCCAAAAGCTGCTCAAATTGATCGGACAGCATGGCGGCATGACCGGTTGTTTGGGCATGTACGCTGGATTTTGCGGCCGGGTTTGCCTGCTTTAGATTGTACTGATTAAGCAGACGAACCAACTGACGTGTTACGGCAATGCCTGTATCAATGATATGAACGGGTTTTGCGGCGTATTCGGAAATCGTATTTTCAATGGCTTTTTGCAGAAAAGGATAGTGCGTGCACCCCAGTACGAGAGTATCGGCGTTTTGTTCAATCAGGGGTCTGATATAGCTTTGGACAAGCGCGATTGCCCGCGTAGAATGAAGTTCATTTTTTTCAACCAGATCAGCGAGTCCTGGACAAGCCTGCATCATAAACCGAACGCCGGTCTGGTTGCTGAGTTGCTGGTGCAGGTTCCGGAATTTATTGCTGTGCAGTGTTCGTTCGGTAGCCAGCACGCCTACGGTTTGGGTTTGGGTCATGGCGGCGGCTGGTTTTAAGCCTGGTTCGATGCCGACAATCGGAATCTCAGGATATTTTTCCCGCAAAAGATGGATTGCTGCTGCTGTTGCCGTGTTGCAGGCGATGACAAGGGCTTTGCAATTGCAGGTGAACAGGTATTGCGCAATTTTCAATGATCGCTGGATGATGATTGCTTCCGGTTTTTCGCCATAAGGGGCAAATCCGGAATCGGCAAAGTAGCGCAGGTTTTCATTGGGAAGCTCTTTGCGGATATGGCGCAGTACGGATAGTCCGCCTATTCCGGAATCAAAGATGCCGATTGGCCGCTCGAGCTGGTTCACGATGTTTCCTGTCGGAAGAGGGTTAGGTTAGTTGTCGTTTACCGGAATTTTGCCGTTTTTCAGATTGACGATGTACTGATTCCATTCTTTCGGGCCGGTATCGTGCACGGAGATACCGGTAGAATCAACCGCAACCGTAACCGGCATATCCACCACATCAAATTCATAAATCGCTTCCATGCCCAGGTCGTCAAACCCGACTACCCTGGCATTTTTAATGGCTTGTGACACCAGGTAAGCGGCGCCGCCGACAGCGATTAGATAGGCTGAACGATGTTTCCTGATGGATTCAATGGTTTCAGGGCCACGCTCGCCTTTGCCGATCATGGCGATTAAGCCGGTTTGATCCAGCATGGTGTCGGTGAATTTATCCATCCGTGTTGCCGTAGTCGGGCCTGCCGGACCAACCGCCTCGTTACCGACAGGATCAACCGGACCGACATAATAAATGACGCGGTTGGTGAAGTCGACAGGCAATTTTTCCCCCTTCGCCAGCATATCCTGAATGCGTTTGTGTGCCGCGTCGCGGCCTGTGAGGATTTTTCCGTTCAAAAGCAGAGGCTGGCCGGGTTTCCAGGAGGCGACTTCTTCTTTTGTTAGTGTGTCCAGGTTGACGCGGCGCGATTTTTCGGTATCCGGTTGCCATTTCACATCCGGCCAATCCGAAAGGAGAGGGGGGGGCAGGTAAGCGGGGCCGGAGCCGTCCAATACAAAGTGGGCATGCCGGGTTGCCGCGCAGTTCGGGATGATGGCAACCGGTTTGGATGCGGCATGGGTGGGGTACATATTGATTTTGACGTCCAAAACGGTTGTGAGCCCGCCCAAGCCTTGCGCGCCGATTCCGAGAGAATTGATTTTATCGCACAGTTCGATCCGCAATGCTTCCAGCCGGTTTTGCGGGCCGCGCTGTTTGAGCTCGAACATGTCAATGTCGTCCATTAAGGCTTCTTTGGCCATGAGAACCGCTTTTTCAGCCGTGCCGCCAATACCAATGCCGAGTATGCCGGGAGGACACCAGCCGGCCCCCATGTCGGCTACTTTTTCCAGAACGCAGTCGATGACGGAATCAGAGGGATTCAGCATCATCAGCGCGGCCTTGTTTTCGGAGCCGCCGCCTTTGGCTGCAACACGCACGTCGACCGTGTTGCCTGGCACGGTTTCCATGAAAATCACGGAAGGGGTATTGTCACGGGTGTTTTTGCGCTCAAATTCGGGATCGGCCACAACAGAAGCCCGCAACTTGTTTTCAGGGAGATTGTATGCGCGCCGGACGCCTTCGTTAACGGCATCGCTGATCGAGCCTGTAAAGCCTTCCCACTTCACATCCATGCCGATTTTGAGAAAAACATTCACAATGCCGGTATCCTGGCATAGTGGGCGCTTGCCTTCTGCGCACATGCGGGAATTTGTCAGTATTTGTTCAATGGCATCTTTTGCGGCAGGGTTTTTTTCAGTTTCATAAGCGCGGGCGAGTTGCCGGATGTAATCCTGTGGGTGATAGTAGCTGATGTACTGTAGTGAGGCTGCGATGGATTCGATGAGGTCGTCTTGCTTGATAATGCTCATGTTGGCTCTGCCGTTTGTTGGAAATGCGATAAATGGGGACTACCCGTTGTGTAACCGGTCGTGAACCTGTTTATTTTAATGCGTAAAAGCGTGTTTGTTTGAAAAACGAATAGCCGGGTGATTGCAGTTTGCAAAAATGCGGATTAACTTGTCGTAATTTCGGCTGATTTCATATATTAGGGTTTTGCTGCAAGAGAGATGAATATAAAATAACAGTTACAGTGTCTTGCTGATTTTTCGACCGGTCTTTTTAGACGGTTCTTTTTATGATGACAGGTAGGTAAATGATAAAATCTTATTCCGTTTTTTTGTCAGTCGCATTGGTTATTTGTCTTGGCCTTATGGCGGCTTGTGAGCGTTCGGGAAGCCCGTCTCCGAAATCGGCTGATGGATCGTCGGCAGAGACACAATCTGCTTCAATTCAGGAAAAAAAGGCTTTGGCCCAAAAGCAGCTTGCTGATAAGAAACTTACGGCTTATGCCGATGTATACAATACATTAGTGAATGATGAACATGGCTTGCCTGGTGCTTATCGGATTTTCGTGAAAAAGATCCTGAAGGCAAAATCGCCTAAAAACATCGATTTTCCGGTTGTTGAGGATCTGGATAAGACATTGGCGTTATTAAAACAAAGCCGGGCAGAAGCAACAGAGGGACAGGAAAAGCTGGACGCGGCTGCGGACGAACTGATAGCGGCAGGTGAAAAACTGCTGGCGCATGAAGAAGAACTGACTTCCTATTTCAGGCAGGCAAATAAAAATGAGAAGCGTGCCAAAGCCAAGATGGTTTTTCCCGTTTTGCAGGATGATTATGAATCAGCTTTGATGGCTTTGTCCAAGTTTGGCGCAGCTGTTTTGGCCGCCAAGCGTATGATTGCTGAAGGGCATATGGAAACGTTTAAGTCTACCGGGGATATGGTTCGCTATCATACGGAAGAGATTATGATGTTTACTGAAGAGCTGATGGCGCTTTTCGACGATCCCAAAGTGCCTTTTAACCGGAATGAAACTTTTCTGGAAGGCAACCGCATTGTGGCAAAGCTGGATAATGCGATTAAAGCGCAACGCAAGGCTGTGGAAGAGGCCGGGTCAAAAGATAATGCAGCAAGCGCGTATTATGATGCCATTAGGGACAATGCCAGCGGCATTATTTCTGATTACCGGGAAGTGCGGGATAGACGGTCTCAGGCCGCATTTACGGGTATGTTGAAAAAATACGACAAGGTTGTGCAGGATTATAATAGTGCTCAGGTGAAGGCATAGTTCCCGATAAAAGAAGGCGTAAAAAGCCGTTTCGGAAGATGCCGGACAGACTATTTTTATGTCCAAAAGTCATTTATTTCATTTTTGAAAGAAGGAACTGTCCCTAAGCCGTGCTGGTCTAAAAGATTTCCTGTTATTGATATAACCCCTTTTTCACGGCAGGAAATTAAAAATGAAGCGTACTTCGTTCGCTATACCGGTTGTGCTGGCGATTGTGATGAGCACGGCGGGGTGCGGTAAAACAGATAAACCGGCCGCTTATGATGATAAGACGCCCCAAAGTGCCGGCATATCCGAAAAACAGATTACAGCAAGCACAGATCAGGCATCGGCTGAAAAACTCAATGCGTATACGCAAGGCTACAATATTATGATGCGTGGCGCAGGAGGGGTGTCCGCCACCTATAAGCAAATGCAAAAATTTGCTGACTGGGCCAAAGTGGAAGATAACCTTATTTTGCCTGTGATGAGCGACTTAAGCGGCGCTTTGGATTCCTTCAACAAAGGGCTGGCAATTTCAGGTGGCCGTGTGGATGATCTGGATATGGCGGTCAAGCCGGTAGTGGAAGCCGGCGAAAAACTTCTGGCACAGCAAAAAGAGCTGGAACCGTATTTCAAGAGCAAGGCATACAAAGACGATCATCTTGCCAAAGGCAAGGCCGCTTTTCCTGAAATGCTGGCCAATTATGAAGCCATCATTGCGGGGATGGATAAAGTTGATATGTTGCTGACCGGCTACCAGCGCGTCAATGTTGAAAAACGGCTTGCCGAATTTAAGAAAAAAGGCGATATGCTGCGTTTCCATACGGAAGAAAGCATGCTTTTGGCGCAGGATTTGTTAGGGGTGTTTAAAGACCCTGAAAAATCAGTCAAGTCTGCTGAAAGCTATGTTAAGGCAGATGAAATCGTCGCCAGGCTGGAGGCTTCGCTTAAGGCGCAACGCAAGGCCATTGACAAGGAAAAAGGCAAGGGCGCTCATGTCGGCATGTATGAAAGTATCAATGGCAACCTGATGGGCCTCATTGAAAGTTATCATGACTTGCGCCAGAAGAAAACAGGTTACGCTTATAACAATATGACAAAACGATACAACTACGCTGTCGATAGCTATAACAGGGCGACCCGTTTGGGCCGTTCATCCTGAGCATCCTGAAATCGGTATCGGTTGGTAAGAAGGGAGTACGTCGGCGGTTCTTTTTTATGATCTCTTTTCAGCTTTTTTCGAGCTGCTTGATTTCCTGGCGGATCAGGTATCCGATCCGGTTGATTTTAATGGCAGCATATCTTCAATCGCTATCCGTTCATCGCGTACGGTTAAAGCAGGTCAGAATTTTGAAATGATCCGCATTCCTGCGAAAGCTTTTCTTAAAAGATTATATTGTGCGCCTTTCGCATATTTTGAGCAAATCATGCGAATGGCTTGTTTTAAGGAAGATAGTGGCTACTGGGGATGAACGAAGTTATTTTTTCCGGTAGCGGCGATGTTCGAGCATGGTGCCGATGATGGTAATAGAGACAACATCTGACCGAAGGGCTGGATAATCTTCATTGAGTGGTATCAACTGAAAAACCGTATTACCGAGAATGTTCGTTTCGCGGGGCCTGTATTTTCTGAACAGTATTTCATGGTTGACCGTTGCCAGTACGAAATCGCCGGGTTTGGGAGGCAAGTCGGGGGCAATAATAACGTGATCATTTTCATGAAATTCCGGAAACATTGAATTATCACCGATTTCAAGCGCAAAGGTGTTTTCGGGCATGTCGGTATTGGCCGGTATCCAATGTGATGAGTCATATGGGGTTATTTTTTGATGAATGGCATGTAATTGCTTGGTGTTTTGCAATGCTTCCGTTTCGGCATAAGTAATGACAGGTATCTGCTGTCCTACATTTGGGGAATCGCTGAAAAAGTTGGAGATGTGACACTCAAGCGCATTTGCAATGGCCTTAAGCGTTTCTTCTTTCGGCCATTGTTTTCCGGTTTCGATACGGGAGAGATTGCCTTCAGATATACCAGCTTTCATCTCAACTTCTGATATTTTGAGATTTTTGGCTTTTCTGATTTCCCGGATTTTGTTTCCTATGCTCATAAAACCATTTTGGTAATAAAATGCGTATGACGCAAAGCGTAATAAGCATTTTTCCAATTTAATTATGCGTCATGCGCATAATTTGACTAGAATGAGCAAAAAAAGTGCCGGAAGAAACAGAATACAAAAAAGAGAGGTTTGATTGTCTCGGAAGAAAAAGAAACAGGAAATAACCGGTAGTTTGATTTTTTTACATCCAGCCCAAATGCTGAGAAAGCTTGAAGAATCCATACACGACCAAACTGCCGATAACCATTGAAATAATGGCAAATTTCATGAACATGACGCGTGAACCGGGAGGAACCGAAGCAGAACAGCCGCAGGAAATATCATAATCCGGATTGTATGCTTCTTCTCCGGCGATAGGCGATTCGATAGGGTTATTGACGATAGGATTGACATTGACAATCGGATTTGCATTAACAATAGGGGATTCAATAGGGTTTGTGGCAGACATGGTTATCTCCTTTTGAAACAGCAATATTTTTTATCACCCTGAGGGTAACCTGCATCCTGTTTTTACTGTTTTTATGGACAGCGACTTTTTTTATTGTATCAGGAATTGTCTTCCTTTCAATTTTATGTCATTTAAAGGAGAGTCGCAGATACTTTATTTTTGCGGCGGGATAGCATGAGATGGAATGTTGTTGTGTCAATGACGTATTTTATTTACTGAAGTCCAGAACCACCCGCCCTTCAATTTCATTGTTTTTCATACGTGTAAAGACATCGTTGATGTTTTCCAGCTTTTCTGTGGAAGTCGTGGCATGTACTTTGCCTGCTTGCGCGAACTGGAGCGATTCGCGCAGGTCGAGCCGGGTGCCGACAATCGAACCGCGTACCGTGATTCCGTTGAGTACCATATCGAAGATGGGCAAAGGGAATGTTCCTGGGGGCAATCCGGTGAGCGAAATCGTGCCTTTTCGCCGTATCATGCCTAACGCTTGTTCAAATGCTGTTGTTGAGACGGCTGTGACAAGCGCACCATGAGCGCCGCCGATTTCTTGTTGCAGCGCAGCGGCTGGATCGGTTTTGGCTGCATTGACCGTGATTGTCGCTCCCAGACGTCTTGCCAGATCAAGCTTGGTATCATCAATGTCAACGGCGGCTACATTTAACCCCATCGCCTTAGCGTATTGCACAGCCATATGCCCCAGGCCGCCAATGCCGGAAATGACAACCCAATTGCCGGGCCTGGTATCCGTTATTTTAAGCCCCTTGTATACAGTGACGCCGGCACACAATACAGGCGCGATTTCGACGAAACTGATATTGTCGGGCAGGATACCAACGTAGTTTGCGTCGGCGACCACGTATTCGGCAAAACTGCCATTGACGGAATAGCCTGTGTTTTGCTGCTGCATACAGAGGGTTTCCCACGCATCCAGACAGTAGTCACAATGTCCACATGCTGAATAAAGCCAGGGGACGCCAACCCGGTCACCTTCTTTAATGTGATGAACATAGGGGCCGACACCGACGACATAACCGACTCCTTCATGTCCGGGAATAAAGGGCAGTTTGGGTTTGACAGGCCAGTCGCCATTGGCGGCATGCAAATCCGTATGACAAACGCCGCAGGCTTCGATTTTGACCAGAATCTGGCCTTCTCCCGGTACGGGAACCGCTACTTCCTCAATACTTAGAGGTTTGCCGAATTCATGTACAACAGCTGCTTTCATGGTTTTATTCATAAGTCACCTGTTAGAAGGATGTCGGAAAATAACGGCTGGACCCTATTTCATTGCATTTTTATTATTATGAGAATTTCTTGGGAAAGGGGTGTTGATGTAATCATCATGACTGGTTTGTTATAAGATTGCAAATACTTTCGCGGTTCTATCCTTTCTGCCTCGGCAAGAAGAAAATATTGAAATCGAGGGAAAACTTGATATATCCTAAATAAAAGATTGGCGCTTTATCGCATCCTTTTATGGGTATGTATGGCTTTGTCCGTTTCTGATGGTTGGGCTTTTGAGAAAAGAGGAGAATATGTCTCAGGAAATGGTTATTCTTTATTATGGTCAAGGATGTCCGCATTGCCAGATTGTGGAAGATTATCTGGCAAATAATAAACCGGGCGACAATATCAATCTCCAGCAGAAAGAAGTTTTCCATAACCATCAGAATCTGGAAGAATTGAGAAGCAGAGCCAATTCTGCCGGTATTCCGGATGAGTTTGTTGGGGTGCCGTTTCTTTGCGATGCTGATAATTATTGGGTTGGAGAGGTTGATATTATTGATTTTTTCGAGCGCCAAAAGCATTAACCCTGTTTTGGCGTATTAAAAACCCCCGCTTATAGCGGGGGTTTTTTAGTTTGAGTTATCGTATTTTTGCTTATTGAGGAGATCGATTCCGTTTTCTGGATTTAACAGCATGTGATTCGACAACAATATCCAGAATATAGGCGGTATCAGAAGCATCTGCCGGGGGATTGGCTATTTTGTAGCGCTTAACCCGCAGGACATTTCGAACGCCAGGTTGGAAGTTATATCCTTCAATATTTTGGTAGAAAGATTGCCAGGGGCCGGGCACGCCTGTTTTTATGCCTTCACGGTCGTAGTAAACCTGGCGAACTCGCAAACATTGCTTGTTCGGAATCAAGGGATGGGTGCATGGTATGGTTTGCGGCGCGATTTCGAGAAAGATGATTTCGCCTTCACTGCCGTAGCGGGCAGCCGGAGTTTGTGTGCCGGAAAGTGTAAGGATATCCCCATTGGATGTGGTCAGCGTCAGGAGCGGCTGTGCGGATTGCGTGATGCTGTAGGTATTGACTTTGCTTAGGCGGCTGCTGATTTCATAGTCCAGCGCAGCAACTGCGCTGTCAGTACACAATTTTTTGGTGGAGGCAATGGCACTGAAAGTCATCCGGTTTTCAAAGCGCGAATATTGTCCGCTCATATTATTGCAAGTGTTGTTGACGTTGAAGCGGTTATCGTTGAAATCCAGCCGTACCGGTTTGTCTGGTTGCACAAAAAGCGGGGTGATGAGCATTCCCTGTGCATTCCTGGCATCCTGAAGTTGCCAGGAATAACGTGTGAGCGTGGTGTTGTCTGATATGGCAGGAAGCGTTGCCTGGCTTTCATGAGGTGAGCTTGCACAACCGATCAGCATGGCGGGAAATAGCAGCGCGATTAGATAACGTTTCATCATCCTCTCCTTATTTTGTTCTGTCGAGCAGTTAAAGTAAGCTCACTTTCTCATAGGAATAAGCATATATCAATACGCTTTCAGGCGTTTTGTCATGTATGCGTTATTTTAGAGAGTGGTTTTGCGATCGTATTTGATTTATCCTGAAGAAATGGAAATGCAAATAACGAAATCGATGGCGAAACGGAAGTGGCGGAATAATCAGGTGTTGAGAGATTCCGGTTCCAGTTTGGGCTCAATAATGGTTGCCGGCAGCACGAGATTACGTCCAGCTTGCTTGGCTTTATAAAGGGCATCGTCGGCATTGGTAATGTGGAATCGCAAATGCGCGTCAGCATTTTTTGCATCATGCCATTCGGGCATGATAGCAGCAACACCAATACTGGCGGAAATCGGGATTTCATTACCGTTGGAGAGTTTGACAGGGGATTTTTCAAGGGCATGGCGTATGCGCTCTGCGACAGTCATACCTTGCTCAAGGTCTGCCTTATTAAAGAATAAGATGAATTCTTCACCGCCATAGCGGCCAAGCATATCCGATTGCCGCAGGTGTTCCTGTATAACTGCCACAGTATGTTTAAGCGCGTTGTCTCCTTCAGAATGTCCGTAGGTATCATTGAACATTTTGAAGTAATCTATGTCTAAAAGCGCGATACAACAGACGGTTCCGGTTTCATGGGCGTTGTTCAATTCGGACAGGGTCATGGCATAAAAAGACCGCCGGTTCAAAGTGTTTGTCAACGCATCATGTTCTGCGAGATATTTGAAACGGGCTTCACTTTTCTCTAGCGCCTTGACTGCCGCTGTGTGAAGGTGAATTTCTTTTTGCAGCGATTGAGCGAGACTCGTCAGAATTTCTTCGTTTTCTTTCAACTCTTTCATGGTCCGGTCAAGCTGGGCGACCATATTGTTAAAGGCAACAGAAAATTCGCCAAGAAAACGAACTTCCTGATTAAAGTCGCCATGTTCGACTTGTTGCACCTGCCATGTCAGGTGACGAAGATTGGATTGCAACCCTTTTAAGCCTCCCGCAACAAAGCCGCGCATTTTGATGGAATCCGACAGGTTGCCGCTAGCGAAGTTGGCTGTAATCAGCCGCAGTTCCGTCAACTTGTTGTGGAGGGCTACAAAACTCTCATTTCCAGTCAGCTCTTCAAGCATGGCTGGAGGGGTAGAATCGTTCAGTAATCTTTCAATATGCTTTAAAACAAATGATACTGTTTTCTCGTCTATCTTATCCATGCAAAACTGTTTATTCTACGGGCTTTCCTTGAAAGCGGCAGGTTCTGGCGCCTGTGCACCAGCAATCTACTTCCTTTACGGAATAGACTTTTCCGGTAAATTTTTCCAGAATGCCAGCAATAAACCCTTCATCGTAAATACAGATGACATCTTCAACATCCGGCAGGCCGGAGCAATCCAGATCCTCATCTACGGTAACATAACATTCCATTGTTTCACTGTTGAAAGACTCGACCCGAAAAATGCCGACGCCCAGTTCTTTAAACAATTCGGCAATCCGTCTTACGAGCGGCCCGGTTTCGGTTGATCCTGTGAATTCAGACAGAAACTGATCATAAAATGATTTGCCGGCAAGAACGCCGGATTTGTAAAAGATATCGTCTGCTGCCTGGGTGCCGTATTCCTGTTCGATAATATCACGTATGGTGAATTGAAGGAGCCGGTAAACCTCGATTTTGAGTGAATCTCCAAGACTGGGTCTGGCCAGCGCCATACTGGAGCCTAGCGTATCCCAGGAGAATTCGTATTTTCTTTCGTCTGTCATCTTGCGTCTTTCTTTAAATGGGAAGAAGTGATGGGTTTTGTGCAATAGAGTTTCAAACTGGGAACTTATTTTAGATCAATGCTTTCCGCAAATCAATTAAATTTGTCAAGCCGTTTTTTGCTAAGGTACGTCTCACAACCGGCGCAGATTGTGTCGGTGCGCTTCAGGTAAAGAAAAGGAGAATACCGCTTGCGATCGGGATGTTTTTGCTGTCCGGAAATTTAAAACCGTCGAATAACGGAAAACCGTGTTGCGCATGTTCATCCGCCATCATGACCCCGATGAAATCCGCTTGAAACAAAAAGGACGGAGTTCCATGTTATTCGGTACTCAGTCCTTTTTTCCTGCATGATTGCCTGTCCTGCTTTTGAGAATCCATTCAGTTTGACAGGCGTTTTTTCGGGAAAATCAGTTTTTGCCAAGCGGCATCAGGTTGATCGGGATGTCATTTTCATGCAGCTTTAATTCTTTGCTGATGACGTCATTGTTCATGTTTACGATGTAGCGGGTGCCGATGTTCATGGATGCGGCAGCCAGATAGATGTTTTGAGACATGGCGCCGCTTGCGATGTGTGCCCAGTCCCTGGCGCGCTGTCCTGTGACGTTGCCCATAGCCTTATCGTCCGAGACAATGATGAGGATGACGGGAGCTGAGCCTACAGCCGGCTGTTTGGCGACCGTGCTTTTGATGTTTTTTGTTGAAATTTCCTTTAGGGCATGTGTTTTCCAGTCATAGAGCGAAACGCCTTTGTCGCTGGCAACATAGATTTTGTTGTAAGGGGCTTTGCCCATGCCATAAGGCGTGGTCCATCCTTTTTCATCCCGGTTTAAGCCGGTTGCCGCCCATAGGAGATTGGAGAGTTCTTGCAAAGACAGCGGATTTTGGGGGAAGTGGTTGAGGTTTGCTGAGCTTCGCGCTTTTAGCGCATCAAAGATGCCTTTTCCGCCGGTCATTTGCGGTGCGGGGAGTTTGATGTCAGCAAAGGCGCTTGCGCAGAGAAAGAACAGAGCGGAGAGAAGGAGCGTTTTGAGTTTGGCGGGTGATTTCATTTTTTTCTCCATTTATTTGATGTAGCGGATAACATCCCTGTTACGGTGTGGCGTCGTGGGGTGAATTTCATCAGTGTATCCCAACGCTACAGCGTAGATGACGGAATAGCCTTCGGGCAGTTCGAGTTCTTTGTTGAGTTCTGCGGCCAGCGCCGGATTTTCAAAAGCTTGCCTGAAACTTCTGAGATAGCAGGAACCAAGTCCTAAAGAGTAAGCAGCCACACACATGTTTTGCGCGGCATTGGCACAGTCAATGCCTGCGCTTGGTTCACTGTTTTTTCCTGAAAGGAAGATGACGGCAGGCGCGTTATAGAAGGGCGAAAAGTGGGGGTCTTGCGCCTTGGTTTTGTACTGCTCGATGTTTGCCGTGCGCATGGTTTCCAGCGTGCCTTTGGTGATTTTGTCGAACGTGGCCTTGCGGGTTACGACGGAGAAAAACCAGGGCTGCCTGTTTCTTGATGTGGCGGCGTATAGTCCCGCTTCGAGTACCCAGTTGATTTCCCGTTCCGGAACCGGTTGAGGCTTGAATGCACGTATGCTTCTTCGTTCGAGGATAGAGTTGATCGTTTGATTCATAAGCGTCCTCTACAGATAAGGTGATAGGGTAAAGAACAAACGGATGGTGTTTTTTAAGGATACACCTTATTGTATGAAATGTCGTCGCGGCAGCGTTTGTTTTTTCCGGATTTTTGTATTGCAAAACAGCAGCGTTTTTTGATCTGGTGATACAGTTAATTTGAAGTTTATTGAGAAAGCAACGATTGGAAGGCGTCGGACGTTATACGGCGACGTATAATGAAAAAAATTTTAATTTCCGAGGATAGGAAAGATGAAAGTGGAAAGACTGATTCGCTATGGCTTGTACCTGTTTTTGATCGGAATCGGTACTATTATCGGTATCGGAATTCGCCATTATTACAATATCCCGATAGCCGAGACGATTAATATTATTGATGTTGCTGCGCTTGTTACGACGATTTTTTTTGCCGTTTATATTCCCGAAGTGCTTGACCGGAAATTGAAGATACATCGTGATAAAAAGAGGCTGATCGACAATAGAATAGACGAGCTACAGTATTTGCACCGGAAGATTAACCGTCTTGTGCAAGAGGGGAGCAGCCAGGGCGGCCAGTCACGTGAAGTTAGAAATATGATCGATATTTGTAAAAACCGGCTTACTACCATCATTATGCTGATTGAGCATGCTGAGATGAAAGTGTCGCTTGAAAAAGAAATCCGGGAAGTGAAGAGGTTGAGCGAAGAGCACGGGAAACTTTTTGTGAATAATGTGGCTAGAGACGGCAAGGCTGAAGATTCACCGGTTTTTTTGCAGGATGAAGAGCGTTTGTATAATGAGATAGACCGCGCTATATCCCTGATCATTCTGAAACTGAGTGATGGGTAATTTTGCTTTCAAATAGAGAGAAGGCGTTTTTTGTGCATGTATAATGGCCGGCCATTATCGTTGTAGTGAAACTTGGAAATCGCGTTTGTTTTTTCAGAAACGCATGTCATCGTTTCCATGATGCAAAAGGGGGGTGCATGAATCCGATTTCAGACCGTAAAGGCACAGGGGAGTTAAGCGTGCCTGACCCGGAAACGCTGAGGAGTTTGTTTAAGGAATTGAAAGTTTCACGGCAGGAGGTTGCTGAGTTGTTGCATGTTAGTACCCATACCGTTAATACGTGGGTTGCGGCAGAAGGCACATCGCTTCACCGGCCTATGCCATTGATGGCATGGGAGTTGCTTTTGCTGAAGCTGAACCGCCATCCTTCAAAGCGGGTGTTTGATTTGTATTCATGATGGGCGGCAGGTTGCTGCATTGGCCCAGTGGTCCAGCTTATATTTCCTGTGTTTTGGCGGTTGGGCTTTTGCCTGATAGAGCGGGAAATCGATCGCAGACCGGCTCGGCGTGGACGTGTCCGCCTAAAAACAGAACAAAAAGTCCGTCCATTTATTCGTATTGGCTCATTAGTGATTCGGCCATGTATTCCTGTCCGTTTGATCGTGAATGACAGTAGACGAGCTTGTTGATGTCCAGGTCAAAGAATGAGCGGCGATTGATAGTGACAGGCCCTTCCTTTTTTCCGGCGTTTTTCGGGTAAAGCACCCACTTTTCATCGCCTTTGAGGTGATCGCCCAGCCGTGAGATGACTTCAAAAACAGCAATGCAGCCGTTTTCTTCCATTCCCACACGCCAGCCGTTTTTTATCTGTTTGCGGATGTCGTCAGTGAGTATTTTTAACCTGTCCATTTTGTCATGATGCTGTTTGCATGATATAGGGTCAGCCCTCATTAAATTGTCTGCTGCAAAGCCGCTTTATCCCGTCTGCCTGCGTTGCCGGTTCAAAATAGAACTCGCCGTATGTTCAATACGCCATCGTCCCATTTTGTCCCTGTGCCTTGTCAGACAGAAAAAATCGACTTTTCGCGACGACAATTTAATGAGGGCTGACCCTAGTATAAGCGGCTTTGGTGGGGTTATCCGGAAATGAAGATGCGATGCAAATACAACTGTATTTGCATCGCATGGGGATTGACCGGTGTTTTGCGCTTATTTGGTTAAGAGCAGGTCATTGATGCGCTTGACGTAGGCTGCCGGATCAGCCGGAATGCCGCCTTCTGCCAGCATCGCCTGATCAAAGAGGATGTGCGCCCAGTCATCAAAACGGGTTGTTTCGTTTTTGAGATTTTTTACCAACGGGTGATCTGGGTTGATTTCCAGAATCGGTTTGGTGTCCGGCGCGTTTTGTCCGGCTGCTTTGAGCATGCGTTGCAGGTTGTTGGATAGATCCTGCTCATCAGCAACGAGGCAGGAGGGAGAGTCCGTGAGACGGTGAGAGATGCGAACGTCCTTGGCTTGGTTTTCGAGGACTTTTTTCATTTTTTCGACGGTGTCTTTGTAGTCGGTTTGGGTTTCCTCGAAGTGTTTCTTTTCTTCTTCGTTTTCAAGAGTGCCTAAGTCGAGGCCGCCCTTGGCAACGGAGACGAGTTCTTTGTCCTCGAATTTCGTCAGGAAGGAGAGCATCCATTCATCGACACGGTCTGTCATGAGGATGACTTCGACGCCTTTTTTGCGGAAGATTTCGAGGTGCGGGCTGTTTTTAGCCGCAGCATAGTTTTCAGCCGTGACATAATAGATTTTGTCCTGTCCCTCTTTCATGCGCGAGATATAGTCATCCAGTGATACGGTTTGGGCATCCGTATCATTGTGCGTGGAAGCAAAGCGCATGAGCTTGGCAATCCGGTCTTTGTTGGCCGCGTCTTCACCGATGCCTTCTTTGAGCACCTGGCCAAATTGTGTCCAGAATTCGGCGTATTGGTCTTTTTTCTCTTGTTCATCCGCGTTGGCGAGTTCTTCCAGCATGGAGAGGACACGGCGGGCAGAGCCTTCGCGGATCATTTTGACGTCACGGGATTCCTGCAGGATTTCGCGTGAGACGTTGAGAGGCAGGTCATTGGAATCAATGACGCCTTTGACGAATCGCAGGTAGACGGGCATGAGCTGTTCGGCATCATCCATAATAAAGACGCGCTTGATGTAGAGTTTGATGCCGCCCCGCTTGTTGCGATCCCACAGGTCAAACGGGGCATGTTTGGGGATGTAGAGCAGTTGGGTGTATTCGGTACGGCCTTCAACCCGGTTGTGTGTCCAGGTGAGCGGATCATTGAAGTCGTGCGAGACGTGTTTGTAGAATTCCTTGTATTGTTCGTCGGTGATGTCGGATTTGCTGCGGGACCATAGGGCGCTGGCCTGGTTGACGGTTGTCAGTTCGGTTCCCGGTTTCATCGATTTGGTTTCTTCATCCCAGATGTCTTGTTCCATCTGGATGGGGATCGGGATGTGGTCGGAATATTTGCGGATGATGCCTCTTAAGCGCCAGTTGGTCAGAAGGTCGTCTTCGCCTTCACGAAGGTGCAGGGTGATGTCGGTGCCGCGAGATGTTTTTTCGATGGTTTCAACACTGAAGTCGCCTTCGCCGGTCGATTCCCAGAGGACGGCTTCGTTGGCAGGGGCGCCTGCTTTGCGGGTTTTTACCGTGATTTTGTCGGCGACGATGAAGCCGGAGTAAAAGCCGACACCGAATTGGCCGATTAAGGCGGCGTCTTTTTGTTCGTCGCCGGTTAGACGGGAGATGAATTCCCGTGTGCCGGATTTGGCGATGGTGCCAAGATGGGAAATGGTTTCTTCCCGCGTCATGCCGATGCCGTTGTCGGAAATGGTGATGGTGCGTTTGTCTTTGTCGTAGGAGATGGTGATTTTCAGGTCCGAATCATTTTCATAGATTTCGGGTTTGTCGAGCGCTTCATAACGTAACCGGTCAGCCGCATCGGATGCGTTTGAGATCATTTCACGCAGGAAAATTTCCTTGTTTGAGTATAGGGAGTGAATCATGAGTTGCAGAAGCTGTTTGACTTCTGCTTGAAAGCCCATCGTCTGTTTTTCGGAGACCGTCATTTTTTCCTCTTTTGTTAGTCTTGTTGAACGAATGAATGCCAGATAGGGGTTTTTGTCCCGTTTTTCAAGAGCAGAGTGGGCAGAAACAGTAAAAAATGAGCGTGCCGCAGCAATAACGCGGATTTAAGCGGTGAGGGATTTGACGATATACAGTGTACTGCAATAGGGACAGCGGCAGGTGCCCGTAGCAGATGGTTGGAGGGTGACGCGCGGATGCAGGAAAGTGACCGGTGTATGCCGGTTGGGGCAGGTAATGGGCAGGTCGGGATTATCCAGCTCGATAATCCGGCATGTGAGCGGATTTTGGTCGATGTGATCCATCAGTCTGATTGATGAAATAGGTGATATTTCATTTTGGGGTAAAGATTGCGTTATGATAAGCACAGCCGTGTTGTTTACGTTACCTTATCATGAAAAGGCCGGTCTGGCAGGATAGGAGACGGATTTATTCTGGGCTGATTTTGCTTGCTGTGCCTGGATTGATTGTTGATGGGATTGTCTCCAGCACTGATTGACCTGCCGGATGGGTTTTTTTGCTAACCAGATGCCTTGACCCTGTATTTGCAAAGGGTTAATGAACCGCAGGTTTGAAGTGGAAAAATGATCAAAGCCAGAATATTTGTCTGTTTGTCCCTGCTGTTTTCTGTTGCCGCCTGCTCGGATAATCGCCATGTTCATCAGGGATATGTCGAAGGGGAGTATGTTTATGTTGCTTCTCCTTTTGGCGGCAGGCTGGATAGCTTGATGGTAAAGCGGGGACAGACGGTTGATGCCGGTACAGGACTTTTTGCGCTGGATGCTGTTGAGGAAGCGGCGGCAAAGTTGCAGGCCCAAAGACAGTATGAGGCTGCTATTGCCCAATTAGCCGATATGCAGACAGGAAAGAGGCCCTTGGAGCTGGATGTGGTGCGTGCCCAGCTTGCCCAGGCAATCGCGCTTGAAAAACAATCTTTTCTTCAGTACCAGCGCGATCAGGCGCAGCTTACAGTAGGCGCTATTTCACAGGAGCAGTTGGAACAGAGCCGGGCAACCCAGGAAAATAATGCGGCCCGCGTCCGCGAGCTGAGAAAGCAGATTGAAAGCGATCAATTGCCGGCCCGTGAAGAGCAGATTCATTCACAGAACCGCCAGATGGAGGCTGCCCGCGCGGCATTGCAGCAGGCTGAGTGGCGATTGGATCAGAAGACGCAATCGTCGGCGCAATCCGGCTTTATTCAGGATACGTTGTATAGGGAGGGCGAGTGGGTGCCTGCGGGAAATCCTGTTGTCAAGATGCTGCCTCCGCAAAATGTGAAGGTTCGTTTTTTTGTGCCGCAGGGCGTGATGGGGAACCTGAAGGTGGGGCAACAGGTTTTCGTGCAGTGTGACGGGTGTCAGCCAGACCTTTCGGCGACGATTACTTTTATTTCGACAGAGGCGGAATTTACGCCGCCGGTTATTTTCAGCAACGATACTAAAGATAAGCTGGTTTTTATGGTGGAAGCTTATCCCTCTCCCGCCCAGGCAACGTCGCTGCATCCCGGTCAGCCGGTGGAGGTTCGTCCCCAATGAATACGGAACTGGTGATTGATGTGAGGGGGCTGAGTAAGTTTTTTGGCGATAAACAGGTTGTCAGTGATGTGAGTTTACAGGTGCGCAAGGGGGAGATTTTTGGATTTTTGGGGCCTAACGGCAGCGGCAAGACAACGTCCATTCGCATGATGTGCGGATTGCTGACGCCCGATTCGGGCAGTGGCACCTGTTTGGGATATGACATCTTGACTGAGAGCGCAAAGATAAAGCGGCGGGTCGGTTATATGACGCAACGGTTTTCTTATTGGGATGATTTGACGATTAGGGAGAATCTTGATTTTATCGCCCGTTTGTATGAAATGCCTGATAGAAAGACAGCCGTTGATAAAGCGTTGGATGATCTTGGGCTGGCATCACGTGCCAAACAGTTGACAGGGTCGCTTTCCGGCGGGTGGAAACAGCGCCTGGCTTTGGCGGCATGTATGATTCATCATCCCGATTTACTGCTGCTGGATGAGCCGACTGCTGGCGTTGACCCGACGGCGAGACGTGATTTTTGGGAAGAGTTGCATCGGCTGGCGGCAAAGGGTATTTCTGTTTTGGTGAGCACGCATTATATGGATGAGGCTGAGCGTTGCCATAAGCTGGCTTATATTGCATACGGCCATCTTCTAGCGCAAGGCATGCCGGATGAGATCGTTAAACAGCAGAATTTGATTACGTGGAATATTAGCGGGGGGGATATTAATTCATTGAACCGGAAATTACAGGGTGCGCCTGGCGTTGATCAGATGGTTGTTTTCGGCACGACATTGCATGTCAGCGGGAAAAATGCCGAGGCGCTGGAAAATACGCTGCATCAGTCGGTTGATTCCACCGCATTTAAGCTGGAGCGGGGCGAAACCAGCCTTGAAGATGTGTTTGTTTATTTGATGAACCGTTCAAAAGATAATTTCAGAGGTGAGATGTGACAGCGTTTTTGGCCTTTTCGTTTGTCCGCTGGTGGAGCATCGTGCGAAAGGAGTTTCTTCAGCTTAGGCGGGATCGTGTCACATTCGGCATGATGGTGGGGATACCGATTATCCAGTTGACGCTGTTTGGCTTTGCGATTAATTCTGATCCCCGCCATCTTCCGACCGGAGTTATTAGTGCGGATCATAGCGAATTTAGCCGTTCTTTTGTTGCGGCGATGAAAAACTCGACTTATTTTGATGTGAAGGAGGAAATACAAGATGAGGAGAGTGCGCGGGCGGCGCTGGCGCGAGGGCGGTTGCAGTTTGTCCTGAATGTTCCTGTGGATTTTTCGCGCCGTTTGGTTCGCGGGGAAGTACCGGCATTGCTGCTGGAAGCGGATGCGACCGATCCCGCCGCTACGGGGATGGCCCTTGCCGCAGCGACGCAACTGGTGGATTCGGTGATTAAGAAAGATATGCAGGGAACGCTGCAATCGCTTTCCGGCGGAAACAAGCCTTTTGAGGTGAACGTTCACCGCTTGTATAACCCGGAGATTATCACCCAGTACAATATTGTTCCCGGCCTGATGGGAACGATTTTGACCATTACGCTGACCACGATGACGGCGATCGGCATTGCGCGTGAACGGGAACGCGGAACAATGGAAAACCTGCTGTCGACGCCTGTGATACCGCTTGAAGTGTTAAGCGGCAAGATTGTTCCTTATATCGCAATCGGATTGATCCAGTGCACGATCATTTTGCTGGCAGCCCATTTTGTGTTTAGCGTGCCGTTTGCGGGCAGTGTTATTGCCGTTTATCTTGCGGCGTTTTTGTTTATTGCCGCCAATCTGACCGTCGGCATCACATTGTCTTCCCTGGCGAAAAACCAGTTGCAGGCCATGCAGATGACGGTTTTTTATTTTTTGCCCAGTCTTTTGCTGTCGGGTTTTATGTTCCCTTTCAATGGGATGCCGAAATGGGCTCAGTTTATCGGCAATCTGCTTCCGCTGACTTATTTCAATCGCTTGATCCGGGGCATTCTTTTGAAGGGAAACGGCTGGTTTGATCTTTGGCCCAGTATTTGGCCCATTATGGTGTTTACCGTTGCGTCGATGGGCATTGCGCTGAAATTCTACAGAAGGACGCTGGATTGATGAAACAGAGGGCATGGGAGATATTGCGATGAGCCGCTTCGTTTCAGCCTGGTGTCTGGTTGCGGCTGCGGTGGTGTCTGCCTGTGCTGTTGGCCCTGATTTTGAAAAGCCAAAGGCGATTCCTGTGCAGCGCTATACGGCTGATTTGCAGCCGGATGTCACCGCCGTTGCTGATGGGATAACACAGCGTTATGATGGTTTGAAAACCATTCCGGCACAGTGGTGGCGGCTTTTTGAAAACAAGGAGTTAAATGAACTGATCCAGGTGGGATTGGAAAACAGCCCTTCTCTTTCACAGGCCGAAGCCCGTTTGAAGCAGGCACAGGAGCAGTACCGCGCCCAGTTTGGCGCGACGATGCTGCCGAATCTGAATGCCGCTATTTCAGGTGAACGCCAGAAGATTGATCCGCGCGCTTTTGGGGTCCCGGATGTGGGTGGCAGTCCATTTACCATCTATAACTCATCAATTTCCGTATCTTATATGCTTGACCTTTTTGGGAAAAACCGGCGCGCGCTGGAGGCGCTACAGGCCAGCATTGATTATCAGCGGTTTTTACTGCGGGCTGCACAGCTTACATTGAGTGCCAATATCGTCACGGCCGTGATCCAGGAAGCGTCATTGCGTGACCAGATAGCGATAACCCGGAAATTGATTACACTCCAGGAAGTGCAGTTGGTTATTAGTGAGGAGCGATATCGTGTCGGCGCTGTTTCGCAACTGGATATTTCCTCACAGCGCAGCCGTCTTGCCCAGCTTGAAGCTTCTCTTCCGCCTTTGCAACTGAAATTGCAACAGATACGGCATTTGCTGGCGGTTTATGTTGGAAAAGCGCCGGGGGAATCCGATTTGCCGCTTTTTACGCTCGATTCGTTGCATTTGCCGGTGAGCCTGCCTATGACATTGCCTTCCGAACTGGCGCGGCAGAGGCCGGATATTCAAGCTGCTGAAGCGTTGCTGCATAAAGCCAGCGCGGAAGTTGGCGTGGCGACGGCGAATCTTTATCCGCAATTATCCCTTTCGGCTTCCTGGGGTGCTTCTTCTACAAGCGGGCTTTGGGGATCGACTGTTGGTGTGTGGGACGTAGCAGCCGGATTGACGGCCCCCATTTTTCATGGCGGTGAACTTCAAGCGAAGAAAAGGGAGGCGGTAGCCGCGTATGAAGAGGCTCTTGGCGCTTATAAGGATACCGTGCTGCATGGATTGCAGGATGTAGCGGATGTCATGCAGGCCATAGACAAGCATACCCAAACGCTGGCGCTTTTGAACGAGGCAACCTTGCAGGCAAGGCGCCGCTATGAAATCGCGCTTGAGCAATACCGTGCCGGTGGGGTTAGCTATCTGGCATTGCTGGATTCGGAGCGGGAATATCAGCAGGCGCTTCTCGGCGAAACTGATATGCGCGCCAATCGCTATGCCGATACCGCTTCACTTTTTCAGGCATTGGGAGGAGGATGGTGGAACGATATGCCTGATGGAAATTGACGGCAAGTGCAAAACTGTCAATCAAAAAAATGCCATAAAGAAATGTAAAAATACGGTAGAGATACGATAAATGGCGTATAATTTAATTGCCTTTAAGTAATAATTTTAATGTTTAGGCGTAATGCAATTTCATCGGGGTGAAAAAACCGGTGAAAAAACCGGTGAAAAAACCGGTGAAAAAACCGGTGAAAAAACCGGTGAAAAAACCGGTGAAAAAACCGGTGAAAAAACCGGTGAAAAAACCGGTGAAAAAACCGGTGAAAAAACCGGTGAAAAAAAAGCCGGATTTTGATCCGGCTTTTTTTTCGCCTCTTTATATTCCTGAAAGATCGATATTTCATATGCACAGGCGTTTGGGAGAAAAGAAGCTTGTACGGATTGGAGTGTGATCTTATTGAAAACGTTTGTTTTATTTGGTTTTCCCTGGATAGAGGAGTTTTATTATGAAGATAGGAACACGCCTTGCGTTAGGTTTTTTCCTGGTAATCATCCTGATTGCAGGTATGGCGGGAGCCGGGATTTATCAGTTGCGTACAATGGATCAGGGCATTACAAGCATGGTTGATGATTCGATCAAGCCGGAGCGCCGCGCCCGTGAGTGGGCGGCGGCGGCGATGGCTCATGGCCTGGTCGTTTATCCTTTTGCTTATTCGACCGAACCGGATTTGATTAAGCGGTTTGCGAAGCAGATGAGCGGTTATACGGAAGAGATTAATAAGATTGTCAAAGATATTGAGTCGGCTCGATTGGACGCGGAAGAATTGCGCATGCTCAAGGAGATAGCAGACAAGCGCGCCGTTTTTCGTGGGTTGCTTGCAGAATTGTATAAACGCAATAATGTCAGCCCCGAAGGTGAAATCCTGGGCCCGCAGCCGCCGTTTTCGGAGTTGCGCGAGTTTGTTCTGGACAAGGTCGTTCCCGCGCGGGATGCTTATGTTGCGGCAGTGAATGTGTTCCGTGATCATGAAGTTGCCGCGACTGAAAAGGAGGTTACGCGCTTGGCCGAGACGTATCATTTTGCCCGGATGCTCATGCTGGTTATGTCGGGCATCGCCATATTGCTGGGACTCCTATTGGCCTGGCGACTGACGGTCAGCATTACCCGCCCGCTGAACCAGGCAGTGAAGGCAGCGGAAATCGTGGCGTCGGGTGATCTGACAGGCAAAATCGAAGTGACGACCAAAGATGAAACCGGCCAGTTGATGCAAGCGATGAAAAATATGAACGAATCGCTCTTCGGCGCGGTGTCCCAAATACGCCAGAGTGCAGATACCATTGCAACAGCCTCAGCCCAAATTGCCTCAGGCAATCAGGATTTGTCTGCAAGAACCGAGGAGCAAGCCAGTTCCCTGGAAGAAACCGCATCCAGCATGGAAGAGTTGACTTCCACCGTTCGTCAGAACGGAGACAACGCCAGACAAGCCAACCAGCTCGCTTCGCAAGCAGCAGATGTTGCCACCAAAGGCGGCGATGCAGCCGGCCTGGTCGCCGACACCATGAACGAAATCGCCGCTTCGTCGAACAAGATTGTGGATATTATCAGTGTGATTGATGGCATCGCCTTCCAAACCAACATCCTGGCGCTGAATGCGGCAGTTGAAGCGGCACGTGCAGGCGAACAAGGACGCGGCTTTGCTGTTGTGGCGACGGAAGTCCGGAGCCTGGCGCAACGCAGTGCGACGGCGGCGCGGGAAATCAAGGATTTGATTGATGATTCGGTAAGCAAGGTAACGACGGGAACCGGGCTGGTGAACAATGCCGTCTCCACCATGCTGGAAATAGGCGAAAGCATCCGGCGTGTCAACGACATCATGAATGAAATCACGATGGCCACGCAAGAACAGGTGCAAGGCATCGAGCAGGTAAATACGGCGGTCACGGAAATGGACACGGTATCGCAGCAGAATGCGGCGCTGGTCGAAGAAGCGGCTGCTGCTGCGGAAAGCCTGCAGGATCAGGCGCGTACGCTGGTGGACGTGGTTGGGATGTTCAAAACAGGCGCGGGCACGGCATCAGTAGCCAGGGAGCCGGTGAAACGGGCTGCTTTGGCTTCTGTGGGCAAAAAACCGGCATTAGGAGCGGCCAAGCGCCTGGCAGCGCCTGCTAAAAAGGGAGCGCCTGTTCCCGCATCCGTTTCCTCCAGTGAGCATGGTGAGGGTTGGGAGGAGTTTTAAAACCGGATAGCCAGGACCAAAAGCCAGCAGGTGTGCTGGTTTTTGGTCTGAAACATAATTTTTTTCAGATAAGTCTTGATATAGTTGTCTGGAAGAAATATGATATAATGAATATAGATAGTTGGAACAATTGTGTTTTTGGGTTTTGAGATAAATCCGTCATGCCGGCAACGGCTGCTAAATGGAAGTGAGTGATATGGTAGAGAACACTGAAATTGCTACGGGAACCGGCGCTAGGCCGATAGCGCGGGATTTGCCGAGGGAGTATTTGGCTTTCCGGCTGGGTAAGGAGGAGTATGGCATTGATATTCTGACTGTCCAGGAAATCCGGGGTTATGAGATTAGCACGCAGGTTGCGAATGCGCCTGATTTTATGAAGGGGTTTTTGAATTGGCGCGATATTATCGTTCCGATTCTGGATATGCGGATCAAGTTTAATCTGGGCGAACCGAATTATGACCATTTGACGGTTGTGATCGTTTTGGAGATTGAGGATCGTTTTATCGGTATTGTGGTTGATTCGGTTTCGGATGTGATGTCGCTGAGCCCGGATCAGATTCGTCCTGCGCCTTCTATGGGGACGATGATGGATACGGATAACCTGATTGGTCTGGGAACCCTGGAAGACCGCATGTTGATTTTGATGGATATTAAGAAGCTGATGGTTTCGCCTGAGATCGGCCTGGCTGATATTCCATCGCATTGATACAGGAAATCGGGAGCGGATGATAAAAACCGGGCTGATAGCCCGGTTTTTGCGTTGGTTATTGACGCGCGTACGCGCGGCGTGGCGTTTTGCCGGCGTTTTTTGTTTTTTCTGTGGTAAAGTTTTGTTTTTTGCCGGGTTTTTGAGCACTGTCCGGTGACGGCAGGTGAAGGGAAACGGCAGGCGCGGCATGGCCGCTTTTTTTTGTTGAGAATAGCAGCCGGGTGCGGGTGTGTTGTCCGGCGATTGTGGAGAGCAAAATGGTTTTGGTGAGGCTTCCGGATGGTTCAGAGAGGCAGTTTGATCAGCCGGTGACGGTTGCCGAGGTGGCGGCGTCTATCGGGAGCGGTTTGGCGAAAGCGGCGATTGCCGGCAGGGTGGATGGCCGCCTTGTTGATACGTCGCATGTGATCGAGGATCGGGCTGATCTGGCGATTGTGACGGATCGTGATGCCGATGCTTTGGATATTATCCGCCATTCGACGGCGCATTTGCTGGCTTATGCCGTTAAGACGCTTTTTCCGGATGCCCAGGTGACGATCGGGCCGGTGATTGAGAACGGTTTTTATTACGATTTTTCTTATAAGCGGCCTTTTACGCCGGAGGATATGGCGGCGATTGAAGCGAAGATGGCCGAGCTGGCTAAGAGAGATGAGGCGGTGACGCGCAAGGTGCTGCCGCGTGATGAGGCGGTGGCTTATTTCAGGTTGATCGGCGAGGCGTATAAGGCGGAGATTATTGCGTCTATTCCGGAGAATGAGGATGTTTCGCTTTATTCGAGCGGCGGTTTTACCGATTTGTGCCGGGGGCCGCATGTGCCGTCGAATGGCAGGCTGAGGGTGTTTAAGCTGATGCGTCTTGCCGGGGCTTATTGGCGGGGCGATTCTAATAATGAGATGTTGCAGCGGATTTATGGCACGGCCTGGGCGAAGAAAGAGGATCAGGACGCGTATTTGCATATGCTGGAAGAGGCGGAGCGGCGCGATCATCGCCGGATTGGCCGCCAGCTTGGTTTGTTCCATTTCCAGGAGGAGGCGCCCGGCCTGGTTTTCTGGCATCCGAAGGGGTGGGCGATTTGGCAGCAGGTTGAGCAGTATATGCGCCGCGTGTATGAGGAGAATGGTTTTTTCGAGGTGAAGGCGCCGATGATTTTGGATCGGTCATTGTGGGAGAAGTCCGGCCATTGGGAGAATTATAAGGAGAATATGTTTGTGACCGAGTCGGAGAACCGGACGTATGCGGTTAAACCGATGAATTGTCCCGGCCATGTGCAGATTTATAAGGCGTCGCTGCATTCATACCGCGATTTGCCCTTGCGGTACGGGGAGTTTGGTTCCTGCCATCGGAATGAGCCTTCCGGCGCGTTGCATGGTTTGATGCGGGTGCGCGGTTTTACGCAGGATGATGGCCATATTTTTTGCACGGAAGATCAGATTTTGGGCGAGTGTGTGGCGTTTACCGCGTTGTTGAAGAAGGTGTATGCGGATTTCGGTTTTACGGATATTGTTTTTAAGGTGGCGACCCGTCCGGAGAAACGGGTGGGGTCGGATGCGTCCTGGGATAAGGCGGAGCGCGCGTTGATTGCTTCTTTGGAGCAGGTTGGCGCCGCGTTTGAGATTTCGCCGGGCGAGGGGGCGTTTTACGGGCCGAAGATTGAGTATACGTTAAAAGATGCGATTGGGCGGATGTGGCAGTGCGGCACGATCCAGGTGGATTTTTCGATGCCGGAGCGCCTGGGGGCGGAGTATGTGGATGAGGATAATTCCCGTAAAGTGCCGGTGATGCTGCATCGCGCGATTTTGGGTTCCTTGGAGCGCTTTATTGGTATTTTGATCGAGAATTACGCGGGGGCGATGCCGCTTTGGCTGGCGCCGGTGCAGGCGATGGTGCTGAATATTTCGGAAAAGCAGGCTGATTATGCGCAAAATGTGGTGGAAATGCTGAAAAAAGCAGGCTTACGGGTCGAAACAGATTTGCGCAATGAGAAAATTACCTATAAAATACGCGATCACGCGACGAATCGCGTGCCTTATTTGCTGATTGTGGGCGATAAGGAGAGACAGGATGATACGGTGTCTGTCCGCGCAAGAGGTAACGCCGATTTGGGTGTGATGCCGATTGCGGCGCTGGCAAAGCGGCTTGTAGATGAGGTTGCTGCCAGAAAGTGAGCGAAAGCCAGTCTTGGGACTGGCTTTGGGTTTATTTGCGCCAGGGCGACGGGTTGATTGATTTTTGATGAGGGACCGAAGATAGCTACCGATAGATCGCATCGCATTAATGGCGAGATTACAGCCCAGGAGATACGCCTGATCGGGGTGGAGAATGAGCCCATCGGGATTGTGAGTCTCCAGGAGGCTTTCCGGCTTGCAGAGGAAGCCGATACGGATTTGGTGGAGATTGCGCCGAATGCGAGTCCGCCGGTTGTCCGTTTGATGGATTACGGCAAGTTCCGTTATCAGGAGCAGAAGAAGGCGCATGAGGCGAAACTGAAACAGAAGGTGGTTTCGGTTAAGGAGATTAAGTTCCGTCCGGGAACGGATGAGGGCGATTATCATATTAAGTTGCGCAGTGCGGTCCGGTTTTTGGAGGATGGCGATAAGTGCAAGATTACGCTTCGCTTTCGTGGCCGCGAGCTGGCGCACCAGGATATTGGGATGCGCATGCTGGAGCGTTTGAAGGATGATCTGGAAGAGTACGGCCAGGTCGAGCAGTTTCCGAAGATGGAAGGCCGCCAGATGGTGATGGTGCTGGCGCCGAAGAAGAAGAAGTAAGGTTGAGCCGGATTTTGCCTTTTGCCGGTTTTGAAGCAGGCAGAGGGCAGAAAGAAAGTGTGGTTTTTTTACCACACTATGATAAGTGATTGCAGGCATCCAAGTGTGACAGCATGTCGCCACCTGCCGTCATCTAATAAAAAGAGGAGTTGTCCGAGAGGACATGTTTGAGTTATGCCGAAAATGAAGACTAAAAGCGGTGCGAAGAAGCGTTTTCGCATCCGTCCGGGTGGCACCGTGAAATGCGCACAGGCATTTAAGCGCCACATTTTGACCAAGAAGAGCCCGAAGACGAAGCGTCAGTTGCGCGGTATGACGGAAGTGCACGATAGTGATGTGCTGTCCGTGATGCGCATGATGCCGAACGGCTGATCCCAACGACTTTCCAGGAGGTTTTATGTCGAGAGTGAAACGCGGGGTTACAGCACGGGCCCGTCATAAGAAAGTGCTGGAGCAGGCCAAGGGGTATCGTGGCCGCAGGAGTAAGGTTTACCGTGTAGCGAAACAGGCGGTGATGAAGGCAGGCCAGTATGCCTACCGTGACCGCAGAGCGAAAAAGAGAGTGTTTCGCGCGTTGTGGATTGCGCGTATTAATGCCGCCACACGTGAGCATGGCATGAGTTATAGCGTGTTTATTAATGGTTTGAAGAAGGCGGCTATCGAGCTGGACCGCAAGGTGCTTGCCGATATGGCTGTGGCTGATAAGCCTGCTTTTGCCGCGATCGTCGATCGTGTGAGGACTGCCATCGCTGCCTGATTTTCCGTGCTTTATAGTACGGTGCTGTATTGATAAGCGGGGCAGGAACCCTTTCCTGTCCCGCTTTTTTATTTTGGGTTTGCCGGCGGCATGACTTCCGGCATGCTGACAGGAAGAGTAGGGTATGGATTCGTTGGATCAGTTGGTTGTTGAGGCTAGGCAGGATTTTTTGGCTGCACCGGATGCGGCGGCGCTGGAGAATGTGAAGGCGAAGTATTTGGGGAAGTCCGGCCTGGTTACCGAGCAGATGAAGTTGCTTGGGAAGATGGAGCCTGAAGCGCGCAAGGCGCGCGGAGCGGTGATTAACGCGGCGAAGTCCGAGATTGAGGCGGCGCTGACGTCACGGCGGGAGGCGATGGCGATGGCGCAGTTGACCGAGCGGTTGCATGCCGAGTCGATTGATGTGACGTTGCCGGGCCGAGGCCGGGGCCGGGGCGGGATTCATCCGGTGATGAAGACCTGGGAGCGGGTGGAGGAGATTTTCGGTTCGATCGGGTTTGATGTGGCGGAGGGGCCGGAGATTGAGGATGATTGGACGAATTTTACGGCGTTGAATAATCCGGAGAATCATCCCGCGCGTTCGATGCAGGATACGTTTTATGTGGATGGCAGGGATCAGACGGGCAAGCCGCTTTTGCTTCGCACCCATACGAGCCCGATGCAGGTGCGTTATGCTTCGGCGCGCGGTTTGCCGATTAAGGTGATTGCGCCCGGCAGGACGTATCGCGTCGATAGCGATGCGACGCATTCGCCGATGTTTCATCAGGTGGAGGGCCTTTGGATTGATGAGGCGATTAGTTTTGCCGATTTGAAGGGGGTTTACCTGAATTTTGTGCGCCTGTTTTTTGAGACAGAGGATTTGCAGGTGCGTTTTAGGCCTTCTTATTTTCCTTTTACCGAGCCGTCCGCCGAGGTGGATATTGCATTTGGGAGCGGCCCGTTGAAGGGGCGCTGGCTGGAGGTGTGCGGCGCGGGGCAGGTGCATCCGGCTGTGCTTCGCAATATGGGGATTGATCCGGAGAGGCATGTGGGGTTTGCGTTCGGATCGGGTTTGGAGCGGTTGGCGATGCTGCGTTACGGGATTGGCGATTTGCGCCTTTTTTTCGAGGGCGATTTGCGGTTTTTGAGGCAGTTTAACGGGTGAGTTTTTGAGGCATTCCGGTTTGCGGGGTGCGGTTTTGAGGTTGAAGGCGTTTTATGCAATTTTCTGAGAGATGGCTGCGCACGATGGCTGATCCGGATTTGTCGACGGCGGATCTGGCGCATCTTTTGACGATGTCGGGTTTGGAGGTGGAGGAGGTACAGGCCGTAGCGCCGCCTTTTTCCGATGTGGTGGTGGCGAAGGTGCTGGAGGTGGCAAAGCACCCGAACGCGGATCGTTTGACGGTGTGCAAGGTGGATGCCGGTACAGGCGAGGTGTTGAGCGTGGTGTGCGGCGCGCCGAACGTGTATGAAGGGATGGTGACGGCTTGCGCGCTGGTGGGGGCGAGTTTGCCTCCCGGCGAGGATGGCAAGGCGTTTTCGATTAAGCTGGGCAAGTTGCGTGGCGTGGAGTCGCAGGGGATGCTGTGTTCCGAACGCGAGTTGAAGCTGTCGGAGGATCATGCGGGTTTGATGGATTTGCCCAAGGATGCGCCGGTCGGAAAGAACGTGCGGGATTATTTTGATTTGGATGATGCGGTTCTGACGATTAAGCTGACGCCGAACCGGGCGGATTGCTTGTCGATTTTGGGGGTGGCGCGTGAGGTGTCCGCATTGACGGGCGTGCCGTTGACGTCCCCGGTGACGGCGACGGTAGCGGCGACGATGAGTGAGAAGCTGCCGTTGACGATTTCCGCGCCGGATTTGTGCGGCCGTTTTACCGGCCGGGTGGTTCGCGGGATTGATGCGAAGGCAAAGACGCCGGATTGGATGCAGCAGCGATTGATGCGTAGTGGCCAGCGTCCGGTTTCGGCGCTGGTGGATATTTCCAATTATGTGATGCTGGAACTGGGGCAGCCGAACCATGTGTATGATTTGGATAAGGTGCAGGGCGCTTTGGAGGTTCGCTGGGGCAGAGAAGGCGAGAAGGCGGCGCTTTTGAATGAGAGCACGGTGGCGGTGGATGAGTGGGTGGGCGTGATTGCCGATGATGCCGGGCTGGAGTCGCTTGCAGGGATTATGGGCGGCGCGCGTTCTTCGATTTCCCTGGATACGGAGAGCGTGTTTTTGGAGGCGGCGTTTTGGTGGCCTGAGGCGATTCAGGGCCGTTCGCGCCGTTTTAATTTTTCGACGGATGCGGCGCATCGTTTTGAGCGGGGCGTTGATTTTGAGGGGACGGTTCGTGCAGTCGAGCGCATGACGGCGCTGATTGTTGAGATATGCGGCGTGCCGGGCAAGACGCAGGTGGGGCCGGTGGATGACCATGTTGTTCATTTGCCGAGGCGGTTGCCGGTGACGATGCGCACAGCCCGCGCGGAGAAGGTGATCGGCGTGCCGTTTACGGATGAGCAGGTTGCCGATATTTTTGCGCGTTTGGGGTTGCCGTTTACGCAGGAGCCTGGCGTTTTTGTGGCGACGCCGCCTTCTTATCGTTTCGATATTGCGATTGAGGAGGATTTGATTGAGGAGGTGGCGCGGGTTTTTGGTTATGAGCGTATTCCGGCTGCCGCGCCGGTTGCGCCTCATGTGATGCAAACGATGCCGGAGGGCTGGCGTTCGGCGCATGATGTGCGCCGCCAGATGGCGGATTTGGATTATCAGGAGGCGGTGAATTATAGTTTTGTGGAAGAGGGCTGGGAGTCTGATTTTGCGGGGAATGCCGATCCGACCCGGCTTTTGAATCCGATTTCAAGCCAGATGAGCGTGATGCGTTCGACGCTTTTGGGTTCGCTGGTGGCGAATGTGCGGTATAACCTGAATCGCCGTAGCGCACGGGTGAGGATGTTTGAGATTGCGTCGGTTTTTTTGAAGAATCCCAGGCAGGTGAATGGCGAGAAGACGGTGGCGGGGTATGATCAGCCGAAACGCCTGGGGGCGGTTGCTTATGGTTTTGTTGCGGATGAGCAGTGGGGCAAAGCGGCGCGGCATGTGGATTTTTTTGATGTGAAGGCGGATTTGGAGGCGCTTTGCCTGCCGCGCGTTTTCCGTTTTGAGAAGGCGGTTCATCCGGCTTTTCATCCCGGACGGTGCGCGCGCATTTTGCAGGATGGCGCGCCGGTTGGCGTGATTGGCGAGTTGCATCCGATGTGGCAGCAAAAGTATGAGTTGCCGTTTGCGCCGGTTTTGTTTGAGATTGATCTGGAGGCGCTCCAGTCGGGGGATGTGCCGGTTTATAAGGAGGTGTCGCGCTTTCCGCCGGTGACGCGGGATGTGGCGCTGCTGGTTGACCAGTCTGTTGCTGCGTCTGATTTGCTGGCGGCGTTTGAAATGGCGCGCCGAAACGATCCGCAGTGTGCTATTATGCAGTCTGTTGTTTTATTTGACGATTATCGCGGCAAGGGTTTGGGGGAGAATGAGAAGAGTCTTGCTTTCCGTTTTACCTTGCAAGATAGCCAGTCAACTTTGCAGGATGAGGCAGTGGATGCGGCCATGAGGGCGTTTGTTGCTGCTGCAAAGGAGGGGTCGGGCGCCCGCTTGCGCGCTTGATGTGTTTGTTTAATCGTTAATTTGATATGAAGCCACCTGTGAATACTGTAATTTCTGCTAGTCAGCAGCCTGATGTGAATAAGACGTTGGCCGGGAAAAAAATGTCGATTTCAGTTGGGGATCATCCCAAACAGATTAAGACCGTGACAAAAGCGGAAATCGCCGAGGTTTTGTATGAGCGCGTCGGGTTGAATAAGCGTGAGGCCAAGGAGATGGTGGATTCTTTTTTCGGGCAGATTATCGCGTCGCTAGAGCGTGGCGAAGAGGTGAAGCTGTCCGGTTTCGGCAATTTTACGTTGCGAACCAAGCCGGAACGCCCGGGACGTAATCCGAGAACCGGGGTTGAGATCCCGATTACGGCGCGCCGTGTCGTTTCTTTTCATGCAAGCCAGAAATTGAAGGAAGTGGTTGATCCTGCTTCGAGTAAGTAATTTTTTTGCCCCATGACTGAACCAGCCAGCAAAGTTCAAATCAAGGTTTTGCCTTCCATACCGGCAAAACGCTATTTCACGATTGGTGAAGTGAGCGATTTGTGCGGGGTGAAACCGCATGTCCTGCGTTATTGGGAGCAGGAGTTTACCCAGTTAAAACCGGTCAAGCGGCGCGGAAACCGGCGTTATTACCAGCATCATGAGGTGCTTTTGATCCGCCGTATCCGTGAGTTGCTGTATGAACAGGGTTTTACGATTAACGGCGCCCGCAACAGGTTGGATGAGCGCGGCGGCGCGAGAAGAGAGATGAATGGCTCGGCAGAGGATGAGGTCGCAGGCGCGAAAGGCGCTGGTTTGACGGCGATCCGGGCCGAGCTTGAGGCTGTCCTGGCGCTTTTGGAATGGCCGCAGACCGGGCGGTAGCGGCGTTTTTGTCCCGGCTGCGTTTTCAGGCATCGTGTCGGCGGTAATGAGGGTTACGGTAAGGTATGCGTATTTTAATCAGCAATGATGATGGCTATCTGGCGCCAGGGGTGAATGCGCTGGCGAGGGCATTGGCTCCGATTGCTGAGATTGCGGTTTGCGCGCCGGATAGCAACCGTTCGGGCGCTTCTAATTCATTGACGCTTGAAAAGCCGATTTCGGTTTACCAGGCGGAAAACGGGTTTTATTATACGACCGGCACGCCTTCGGATTGCGTGCATATCGCGCTGACCGGCATTTTGTCCTGGAAGCCTGATCTGGTGGTGTCCGGCATTAATCATGGCGCGAATATGGGGGAGGATACCTTGTATTCGGGGACGGTTGCCGCCGCGATGGAGGCGTTTCTTTTTGATATTCCGGCGATTGCGTTTTCACAGGTTGAGCGGGGCTGGCTGGAGTTGGAGAGCGCGGCGCGCTTGGCGCGCGATTTGGTTTTGTCTGTTTATGCGTCTTTGCCTGCGCCTTTTTTGCTGAATGTGAATATTCCCAATTTGCCTTATGAGAAGTTGAAGCCCGCGATGGCAACGCGGTTGGGACGGCGGCATCATTCGGAAGGGGTGTTAAAGACGATGGACCCGTTCGGCAGGGAGATGTTTTGGATCGGCCCGACCGGAAGGACCCGCGATGCCGGTGAGGGGACTGATTTTTATGCGACGGGGAACGGGCATGTGTCGGTGACGCCGTTGAAGTTTGAGTGGACGGAAGAGCGGCTTTTGGAGGGTCTTGAGAGGGCGCTGGCATGAGCGAGAAGCCCCGGCATTTTCCATTGCCTTTGTCTGACGTGATGGGTGAATCGCGGCATAAGCGGCGGGCAGCCGATCCGGGCTATCAGCCAAGAGAGGTGACGTCGCAGACGGCGAGCTTGAATTTGATGCAGGGCCGGATGACGGCGAAGAAGGATGGAAAACCGGTTGCTTTGCCGCCTGTTTCATCGCCGCCGGTTTTGCCGCCGGGGTTGAAGAATCAGCCCGCTTCCTTGCGTGGCGCAATGGCGATGACGGATAAGCTTGCCGCGCAGGGCGTGAAAGATGCGGTGGTGCTGTCGGCGATGCGGTCTATTCCGCGCCATCTTTTTGTGGCTTCGGGCCTGGCTCAGCAGGCGTATGCGGATACGTCATTGCCGATCGGCCATCAGCAGACGATTTCCCGGCCTTATACTGTGGCCCGCATGATTGAGGCCGCGCGGCAGGAGACGGGCGACAGGCAATGGGGACGTGTGCTGGAGATTGGAACCGGCTGCGGGTATCAGGCGGCGATTCTTTCGCAGTTGGCGCGGGAGGTTTATTCGATTGAGCGTATTAAGGCGCTGCATGAACTGGCGAAGCATAATTTGCGCCTGCTCCGCATTCCGAATTTGAGGCTGCATTACGGGGATGGTATGCTGGGGTTGCCGCAAGTCGCGCCTTTTGATGCGATTGTGGTCGCGGCAGCCGGTTTGGAGATGCCGGAGGCGCTTTTGCTGCAATTGGCGGTGGGCGCGTGTATGATTGCGCCTGTGGGGAGTGAGAAGCAGGTTTTGCAGTTGACAAAACGGATTGGCGAGCGGCAGTGGCAGTCTGTTGTGCTGGAGCATTGTCATTTTGTGCCTTTGTGCCAGGGTGTTGTTTGATTTGGGAATTGACTGATATTTTAGGGGAAAGCGTTTATGAAGAGACTTGTCTATCCTTTGCTGATCGCGGTTTGCGCGGGCCTGGTGGCTTGCGCCACGTCGCAAACCCAGGCTCCGGTTGAAGACCGTTCCGTGAGCGCGGCTTCTGTGCAGGCGGCGCCGACCGGCCCAGGTTATTACACCGTGAAGAAGGGAGATACGCTGTATCGCATTTCACGTGAGAGCAGGCAGAAAGTGTCTGATCTGATAGCCTGGAATAGCCTGGCTGACGCCAATAAGATCGAGGAAGGGCAGGTGCTGCGGGTGGCGCCGCCAGGCGCGGATAGCGCGGTTGTCCAGACGACGAGTGTGAGCGATACCGGCAGGGATGTTCAGCCGATTTCTACTTCCCAGGCACAGCCAACTGAGCCCGGCAGCGCGATACCGGCTTCTTCCGAAAGCGCCGCGCCGGTTGCAGCCGCAGCAGCGCCTGCGCCCGCATCCGCAAGTGCTTCTTCAAGCGATACGGGCGGCATTGTTTGGGGATGGCCGGCGAGCGGCAAGGTTATTCGCGGTTTTACCGAGGGCCAGACCAAAGGGATTGATATAGAGGGCAAGAAAGGGGAAAACGTGCTGGCTGCCGCAGATGGGCGGGTGATTTATGCCGGTACGATGAGCGGTTATGGCAACCTGGTGATTGTGAAGCATAGCGAAGAGTTGCTGAGCGCGTATGCCTATAATGATAAGAATTTGGTGACCCAGGGTTCGGCTGTGACACGCGGCCAGCCGGTGGCGGAGATGGGCAATAGCGGCACTGATACGGTGAAGCTGCATTTTGAGGTGAGACGCCAGGGCAGACCGGTTGATCCGCTGGGTTATTTGCCGAAACGTTAGTGTCAGCCTTCATTAATTTGTCTGCTGCAAAGTCGATTTTTCCCGTCTGCCTGCGTTGCCGGTTCAAAATGGAACTCGCCGTATGTTCAATACGCCATCGTCCCATTTTGTCCCTGCGTCTTGGCAGACAGAAAAAATCGACTTTTCGCGACGACAATTTAATGAGGGCTGACACTGAGTAAATGAGGTTTGATTGGCACCAGATGGTGTGAAGCCATCTGGTGTTTTTGTTATGAATCCTGATGAGATTGATATTGAGTCCCTTGACGCCGAAGGACGCGGTGTCGGGCATGTGTTGAATCCGGACGGGACGCCCGGCAAGGTTGTTTTTGTCGAAGGCGCTTTGCCGGGGGAGCGGGTGCGCTTTGCGTCGTGGAAAAAGAAGAAGAGCTGGGAAGCCGCGAGGATGACCGGACTTTTGCGGGAGTCGGTTTTACGTGTGAAGCCCCACTGCCCGCATTTTGGCGTTTGCGGCGGGTGTTCGCTGCAACATGTGGAGCCTGCCGCGCAGGTGGCGATTAAGCAGCGCGTGCTGGAAGATAACCTGTGGCATATTGGCCGTGTGAAGCCTTTGAGGATGTTGAGGCCGGTTTATGGCCCGTTTTGGGGGTATCGTTACCGCGCCCGCCTGTCTGTGAATCATGTGCCGAAAAAGGGCGGGATATTGGTTGGCTTTCATGAGCGCAAGTCGCGTTTTGTGGCGGATATGACGAGTTGCCCGGTTTTGCCGCCCCATGTGTCGGGTATGCTGGTTCCCTTGCGGGAGTTGATCGGTTCGCTGTCCATTTTTGATAAGGTGCCGCAAATTGAGCTGGCGATGGGGGAAGGCGAGGGAAGTGGGCTGACGGCGCTGGTGTTGCGCATTATGGCGCCGTTGTCTTTTGAAGATGAGTCACGCTTGAAGGCGTTTGCGGATGCTTATGGGGTGCAGTGGTGGTTGCAGACCAAGGGGCCGGATACCGTAACGCTTTTTTATCCTGATACGGCCCGGTTGCAGTATGCGCTGCCGGCGTTCGGGGTGACGATGCCTTTTAAGCCTTCCGATTTTACGCAGGTGAACCATCATATTAACCAGACCCTGGTTTCAATGGCTGTCCGGTTATTGGAAGTTGAGCCGAAAGACCGGGTGGCGGATTTGTTTTGCGGTTTGGGTAATTTTACTTTGCCGATTGCCCGGCGCGCGGAATCGGTGGTCGGCATGGAGGGCAGCGCCGAATTGGTTAAGCGGGCTGAGGCTGCCGCCGGGTTGAACGGGTTGGCCGGGAAAGCGGCTTTTGTGACGGGCAATCTTTTTGAGATGAGTGAGGCGCAGTGGCTTTCAGCCGGGAAGTTTGACCGCATGCTGATTGATCCGCCCCGTGACGGCGCGCTGGCCGTGTGCCAGGTTGTGGCTGGTTTGGCAGGAGAGCAGGCGGCGTTTAAACCGGCGCGGATTGTTTATGTTTCGTGCAATCCGGCGACTTTGGCGCGGGATGCCGGTGTGCTGGTTAACGAGGGGGGATATGCGTTGAAATTGGCCGGGGTGGTGAATATGTTTCCGCATACATCGCATGTGGAGTCGATTGCCGTTTTTGACCGGCTTTGAAAAAGTCGGGGCGAAGAACGGAAAACGGCATTCTCTGTCAAAATAAACGGTGTGTTGATGGGGGCTTTGTCCGGGTGGGTTTGTCCATGAAGAGGAGAGTCGAGTGCGTGATCCGAAAGTGAAAAAGACGGATGCCCAGTGGCAGGCTTGCCTTTCGCCGCTGGCGTACCGGGTGACGCGGCAGGCGGCAACCGAAGCGCCTTTTACCGGGGAGTATTGGGCTTACCGGCAGGCGGGCACGTATGCGTGTGTTTGCTGCGGCACGCCGCTTTTTGAGTCCGATGCGAAATTTGAGTCGGGTTGCGGGTGGCCGAGTTATTTTGAGCCTGTTCATCCGGATCAGGTGATTGAGAGGCCGGATGAGTCGCTCGGCATGATCCGCACCGAGATTATTTGCGCGGTTTGCCATGCGCATTTGGGGCATGTTTTTCGTGACGGGCCGCCTCCGACCGGCTTGCGCTATTGTATTAATTCCGCTGCCATGCGCTTTGAGCCGAAGAACGAAACGATTTAAAATCCGGGGTTACTTTTTTTATCCAGACTGACCATGAAATTTCTTTTTGACCTTTTTCCTGTTTTATTCTTTTTTGGTGTTTTTACCTGGGCGGGAAAAAATCCGGAAATGGCGCAGGCGATCGTGGAGCGTTATCTTTCCGCTTTTGTGAGTTCATCCGGTGTGACGGCTGCTTCGGCCCCCATCCTTTTGGCAACGGCGGTGGCGATTGTGGCGACTTTTGGGCAGATTATTTATTTGAAGCTGAGAAAGCGCAAGGTTGAGCCGATGCTTTGGATTTCACTCGTTATTATTGTGATTTTCGGCGGGGCGACGATTTATTTTGCCAGTGAGGAGTTTATTAAGTGGAAGCCGACGGTGCTTTACTGGCTGTTCGGCCTGGCGCTTTTGGCCAGCAATCTGGTTTGGGGTAAGAATTTGATCCGCGCCATGATGGAAAAGCAGATCCGTTTGCCGGAGGTTGTCTGGGGCCGCTTGAATTATGCCTGGGTTGTCTTTTTTGTGGTGATGGGTGTGGTGAATCTGTATGTTGCTTTTTGGGGCGGCTTTACGACAGCGACCTGGGTGAGTTTTAAGCTTTTTGGCAGCATGGGGCTGATGTTTTTGTTTGTGATCGGGCAGAGTATTTATCTGGCGCGTTATATGCGGGATGCTTAATCCGGTTTGGGTGGGAGTAATAAGATGTGAGAGGTGGCGAGAGCCGCCTCTTTTTTTTGGTGGTTTGGGGCTGTTTTTTTGCCGGTGTGATTTTTTCCGGGCCGGCATGTGAGAGATCTGAAAAATTTTTTCAGATTTTTTTTATTTCAACCCTTAAGTTTTGTTTTTGTCTGCCGTAAATCAATATAGATAGGGATAAAGCCCTGAAAATATTACGGATGGTGGCTGTTTTTATTGAAGTGAAAAAAATTTTTAAAAATAGCCTTAAGTTTTAAAAAAAGCTGCCGTTAATTAATTCAGATAGGGCGAAAATCCTTAAAAAGTTTTTTTCCAGCAAGTAAATTTGGAAAAAAATTTCGTTTTTAATTAAAAAAACGAAAGAGATGTTAAAGCCAGACAGTGCTGTGACATCTCATAAGTCCTTGAAAAACAAGGAAAAACAATAAGCCACTGTTTTTGTAGGACAAATACCTACAGGATTTCCGGTGCGCGTCTGACGAAAAATACCGCTTTGCTCCTATTTCATCATTCTCTTTAGAGCCTGCACAATGAAGATGTTTCGTGAGGGCAATATTTTTGGTTGCTCACATGGAATTTTTTTCTACCCTGGAGAAAAAGATGACTGTCGAAAATATGATGTCCGAGATTCGGGACTTGAATCTCAGTTATTTGATGTTGACTCAGCAGATGATCCGCCATGATAGAGAAGCGGCTATTTTCCGCTTGGGCATCAGTGCTGAAATCGCTGATCTTTTAGCAAGTCTTTCCAACGCACAGCTTTTGAAATTGGCTTCGACCAATATGATTTTGGCGCGTTTCCGCTTTGAGGATGGCATTATCCTGGGTATGTTGACGGATTACAACAAGGACGGCATGCAGGCGAAATCCCATGCGGCTATCCTGATGGCCGGGCAGCCTGTTGAGCAAATCAGTTGATGATTGCCGCAGGGCCCGATATTTTTTCCGGAGGATGTCATGTCACGTAAGAGCTTGTTAACCGATGCGAAAGAAGTGCAGCTTGCTATTGATTTGATCAAGCATGGCGCACGCCTCCAGTTGCTTGAGCAGGAGACGTCGCTTTCGCGTGAGCGCCTGATTAAGCTGTATAAGGAGATTAAGGGAATTTCCCCGCCGAAAGGGATGCTGCCGTTTTCAACGGATTGGTTTTTGACCTGGCAGCCTAATATTCATTCTTCGCTTTTCATGAATATTTATCAGTATTTGTGCGAACATGCCAGCATGTCCGGCGTTGCGGCCCTTCTTAAGGCTTACCGGCTTTATCTGGAACAGATGACGGTGAATGGGGGGGAAGAACCGGTTTTGTCTTTGACGCGGGCATGGCGTTTGGTCCGCTTTTTCGAGTGCGATATGCTGCAAACGGCGCCTTGCGTTAAGTGCGGCGGCCATTTTGTGACGCATACGTATGAGTTGCATAATGAGTTTGTTTGCGGTCTTTGCAACTTGCCTTCCCGTGCCGGCAAGACGAAGAAAGCATTAGAGGAAAGAAAAGCAGCCTGATTGTTGTAGTGTGAGTGCGTTTAATAAGTGCGTTTAATATTAGTTCATGGTTGATTTTAAGAGAAACCCGGAAGGCTATAGCAGCCGCTTTCCGGGTTTTTCTATTCCGATTCAGGCGCTTTTTATCCAGTTGATTGCTTTTTGCCTGACCCTTTTTCTTTTGCAGGTTTTATTTAGAGCGACCGGCTGGCTGGCCGATACGCTGGTTTTTGGTTTGACCCAGGGCGTGCTGGCGGCTTTGGTGACTTATGTGCGCAAGTTTCGCTATTGGTGGTTGCCGATCCAGTTGGTTTTTCCGGTGGCGATGTTGCTGCTTTTGGCGCTGCAAATTTCACCGATTTGGTATTTGGGCGGTTTTTTTGTGCTGCTGCTGCTTTTCTGGGGCGCGGTGGTGACAAGGGTGCCGCTTTATCTTTCGGGCCGCGCTGTTTGGGAAGCGGTGCTGGCGGTGCTGCCGCCGGATAGGCCGCTTCGGGTGATGGATGTTGGAAGCGGTTTGGGCGGCCTGGTGCTTTATCTTGCCGCGAAACGGCCGGATTGTGAGGTTTCAGGTATCGAAATTTCGCCTTTTTTGTGGATGGTGAGTTGTGTCCGGCAGGCGCTGGCAAAGCATAAGGCCCGGTTTGTGCCGGGGAATTACGAGCGATGCGCGCTGGATGGGTATGATGTTGTTTTTGCCTATCTTTCTCCGGTTGTGATGGATAGCCTATGGCTGAAGGCCAATCGGGAAATGCGTCCCGGCAGCTTGTTTTTGAGCTTTGAGTTTCCGGTTGAGGGTATCGATCCCGATATTCAGATCCCGGTTGGAAAGCGGGTTTTGTTCGGCTGGCGCATGCGAAGTGGTTCTGAATAAGGGAAGAATTGTTATATTTTCTTCTTTTTTTGTTAAAAAATGGATTAGTTTTTGAGCAATTCGATTTTTTCAGGCACAATAAACAAAGAGAAAATGAAAAACGTTTTCTGACCGGTATTTTGCAGATTCTTTTTCCGACGGGTTATCGCTCGTAAAGGAGATAAAGTTGTTATTGATTGTCGGCTATGTTATTGTTTTAGGTAGCGTTTTAGGCGGCTTTATGATGGCTGGCGGCCATGTGGCTTCCATATGGCAGCCTAATGAGCTGGTTATTATCGGCGGCGCGGCGTTGGGGGCGTTTATTGCGTCCAACGGGTCCAAGCAGTTGAAAGCGACTTTAAAAGCGATTCCCACTGTATTGAAGGGGTCCAAGTATACAAAGGCGCTTTACCTGGAGTTGATGGCGATGCTTTCCGAAGTGCTGACAAAGGTCAGGAAGGAAGGCTTGATGTCGATTGAGGGCGATGTGGAAGAGCCGGAGCAAAGCCCGATTTTTTCCAAGTATTCGGCCATTATGGCAGACCATCATGTGATGGAATTTATTACCGATTATCTGCGCTTGATGGTGTCCGGCAATATGGATGCGTTTCAGATTGAGAACCTGATGGATAATGAGATTGAGACACATCATCAGGAAGGCCATATCCCCGTTCATAGCGTTGCCAAAGTGGCGGATGGGTTGCCGGCGTTTGGTATTGTGGCGGCTGTGATGGGGGTGGTTCATACGATGGAGTCGGTTCATCTGCCGCCGGCCCAACTGGGTTTATTGGTTGCCGCCGCGCTGGTGGGGACTTTTTTGGGGATTTTGCTTGCGTATGGCTTTGTGGCGCCTATTTCGGTTGCTTTGGAGCAAAGGCTTGATGAGTCGAGCAAGATGCTGGAGTGCGTGAAGGTGACGCTTTTGGCGAGCTTGAATGGTTATGCGCCGCAACTGGCAGTGGAGTTTGGCCGGAAAGTGCTGTATTCAACCGAGCGCCCGACTTTTATCGAACTGGAAGATCATATCAAACAGTCCCGTTCGCGCTAGGGCGGTTTTTGCAGAGTGAGTCATGTCTGACGATTTACGGCCAATTGTTGTTAAACGAGTCAAAAAAGTGGCTGGCGGCCACCACGGCGGCGCCTGGAAGATCGCATTGGCCGATTTTATGACGGCGATGATGGCGTTTTTTTTGCTGATGTGGCTTTTGGGGACCGTCAGTAAAGGTGATTTGAAAGGCATTGCGGATTTTTTTTCCACGCCGCTTAAAGTTGCTTTGGCGGGAGGGCGCGGCGTCGGTGATGCAACGAGTATTGTGCAGGGTGGCGGTACAGACCTTTCCCGTACGGAAGGCCAGACGAGTAAGAGCGCGACTGAGAGCGGGTTAAGGAGCCGTCCAAAGGATTTGAAAGCGGCCAAGGCCGAGCTGGAACGGCTTGAGAATGAAAAATTCCGTCAGCTTAAGGCGAAGATTGAGTCGGCTATTGACGCGCATAAGGTTTTGCGGATGTTTAAGAACCAGATTTTGCTGGATATTACGAGTGAGGGATTGCGAATCCAGATTGTTGATGAGAAAAACCGGCCTATGTTTGCGCTGGCGAGCGCCGAGCTGGAGCCGCATACGAAGGAAATCCTGTATCAGATCGGTTCGGTTTTAAACGATGTGCCCAATAAAATCAGCTTGTCCGGGCATACGGATGCCAAGCCTTTTGTCGGAGGGGATAAGGGGTACAGCAACTGGGAGCTTTCCAGTGACCGCGCCAATGCGGCCCGCCGCGCTTTGATTGCCGGCGGCATGGATGGAGAGAAAGTGGTTCGCGTTGTCGGGCTGGCTTCTTCCGTGATGATGGATAGAGAGGACCCGGAAAATCCAATTAATCGCCGGATCAGCATTGTGGTGATGAACCGCAAGGCGGAAGAGGCTGCTTTGAAGAATGAGGACGAGGCGCAAAGTGCGGTGACGACGTCTGAGATTAAGTCGGCTTTGAAGCAGGGTTCAGCGCCTTGAGGCGCGTGTCTATTTTGGGAACGATTAAGCTACCCCGGAAATCCGGATAGTGAAGCGGTTGCTGTTTTGCTTTTTTCTGTCCTGTCTGCAATGAATCCATTTTTTTAGAATGCGCTTTTTTGGCTGAAAAGCAGGATGGCGGCCGGGTTGCCGCTTTGTGTTGCAGGATGCGCCGGATGGCTGGGGATGGCCCTTTGCAGTGATAATGTTGGGCAGCTTGGTGATGAAAACGGCATATAGCTGCTAAAATAGCCTGAAAGAAATAAAATAGCCTGAAAGAAATATTATTGAGGCTAAAAAGTTTCACCGGAAAAATAAATGAAGCCGGTGCAAAAACAGATGATGCTGGTGTTTTCGTGTCCTGACGCCTGTTGTGCAAGGGCGGTTTTACAATTTTACGCAGGGAATTAAATGGCGGACAAGACGGAATGGGGGATGAGTTTACAAGAACTGCTGCTGAATATTGCAGGGAACAGTTCGATTCATCTTTCTGAGATGGAGAGTGATCTCTTGCAGATTAACTTGCTGCTAAAGGATGCGGCTGGTAAGCTGGGAAATGGTGTGGTTGAGATTGGCCGGGATGTGCAGCGCCAGCAGCAGATCATTGAAAAGATGATCGAGGCGGGAAACGGTTCTTCTTTTGCGCTGGAAAAGCTCGATGGGTTGGGACAGTCCATGGATGAGAATGTGGCGTCGGTCGTGAGGGCGATGCAGTTTCAGGATATGACGAACCAGTTGCTGGATAAGGTGCTTTCCCGTGTGGCGGGTTTTCAGGATATGGTGGTGGAAATGGAGAAACTGGCGTCTGAGTTGTACGATGCGGAAAATGAAGGTGATGTCCGGATGATGATTCAGGCAACGGGCGAGGCCATGACCCGTAAACGCCGCGAGCTTGAAGGGCAGTATGCGCATAGAGTGTCCCAGCATCATATGGGCCCGGGAGACATCGAGCTTTTTTGATTGCTTATGGGTAATGTTTTAATGGTTTTGAAGTGCGGATTGTGATTAAATTGCGTGTTGGAAAGATGACGGCACGGAAATTCGGGAGTGGAGATGTCTAAAACAATTCTTGTGGTGGATGATTCCGGTTCGTTACGGCAAATGGTGGTTTTCAGTCTGAAATCGGCTGGTTACCAGGTTGCCGAGGCGGCGGACGGGAGCGAGGCGCTTGATCTTGCCAGAAAGCAGGTTTTTGATTTGGTTTTGACGGATCAGAATATGCCTAAGATGGATGGCTTGACATTGATCCGTTCTTTGAGGGCGATGTCGCCGTATGCGAAAGTGCCTATTTTGATGCTGACAACCGAATCCAGTGATGAAATGAAGTCGCGCGGCCGGACTGCCGGCGCAAATGGCTGGATGGTGAAGCCTTTTGATCCGAAGCGGTTAATCGAAGTTGTCAGGAAAGTGCTGGGTTGATGGGCCGGGTAAGGACGGTGCAGCCGATGTGGGGCAACAGAGGCGGTACGGTTGTTTGGCGCGGTGCCGGTGTGAAACCGGCAGGTTTCTTTGTTGTCGGGAAAGAGGTTGTCATGCGTGCGGGGTGTGTTGATGCGCAAAGCGCCGTTTTTTCATTTTCAGGCCAGGTAGGGGTTGATTATGGATGTTGATATGAACCGGTTTCTTCAGGTCTTTTTTGACGAGACGGAAGAGCTGCTTGCCGAAAAGGAGAGGTTGCTTTTAGATATTGACTTGACTGACCCTGATGCGGAAGATATTAATGCGATTTTCCGGGCGGCGCATTCCATTAAGGGTAGCGCGTCAACGTTTGGGTTGTCGGATATGGCGGAAGTGACGCATGTGATGGAGTCGCTTTTAGATGAAATCCGCAAAGGCCATATGAGATTGACGGGCGAGCATGTCGATGTTTTTTTGATGGCGAAAGATGTGCTGAAGATGCTGCGCGATGGCCACCAGTACGGGGCTGAGGTGGATCATGGCGCCATGAGCGAGGTGATGGGGCGTTTGGATGCGCTTTCCAATGTGGCGGGTGTTTCGTCCGGCAGTGGGGATGGGAGCGCCAGGCCCAAAAAGAAAAAATCCGCACCGGCAGAAGTCTTGACCAGTTACGAGATTGCCCTTCCGGCGATGGAGGCCGAACAGTTGGAGGCGCTGGTTGATGAGCTGAAAACGTTAGGTGAGCTGGAAAAGGAAATGGCGCCTGACGGCAATGCGCTTTTACGGCTGATCAGCAAGAATTCGCGCGAGGATGTTGTTTCGCTTCTTTCCTTTATTCTTAATCCGGATGATGTGACGATTGCCGAGGAAGTCCTGCCGGGTCAGGAGCAGGTTAAAGAGGCTGATGAAGAGGCGGATAACCGCACCGATGAAGAACGGGGTTATGGCTTTTTCGGCAATATCGATTTGCCCTACAATCGGGAGGATAACGAAGAGGCGGTTAGGGAAGATGCGGAGAATCGCAGAAAGGCTGCTGCGGCAAAAGGCGAGACTGCCAAGAAAGCGTCACGTTCCGCTTCTTCGTCTGCCGGTTCTGCTTCGATTCGGGTGGGCGTGGATAAGGTCGACCAGTTGATTAATCTGGTGGGGGAACTGGTTATTACGCAGGCGATGATCGAGCAGCAGGCGGGTTCGCTTGATCCGATGATATACCAGCGCATGCTCGATAGCGTCAACCAGCTTTCGCGCAATTCGCGTGATTTGCAGCAGGCGGTGATGTCGATGCGCATGATGCCGATGGATTATGTTTTTTCCCGTTTTCCGCGCATGGTGCATGATCTGGCGACCAAGCTGGGCAAGAAGGTGGAGATTGTGACTTCCGGCGGCGCGACCGAGCTGGATAAGGGGTTGATTGAGCGCATTATTGATCCTTTGACGCATCTGGTGAGAAATAGCGTGGATCATGGCATTGAGGTGCCGGAAGTGCGCCGTGCCAGCGGCAAGAGCGATGTGGGCAAGCTGTTTCTTTCGGCGTCGCATCAGGGCGGCAATATTATGATCGAAGTGAATGATGACGGCGCAGGCTTGAATCGGGAAAGGATCATGGAGAAAGCCCGGCAAAGAGGTTTGCCTGTTTCGGATAATATGTCGGACTCGGAAGTCTGGAACCTGATTTTCCTGCCGGGTTTTTCAACGGCGGATGTGGTGACCGATGTGTCAGGCCGGGGTGTCGGCATGGATGTGGTGAAGCGCAATATTACCGAGATGGGCGGGTTTGTGGATATTCGCTCCGCGAAGGAAATGGGGACGATGCTGTCGGTGTATTTGCCGCTGACGCTGGCGATTTTGGACGGCATGTCGGTCAGGGTGGGGGATGAAATTTATATCCTGCCTTTGGGGCACGTGATTGAGTCGTTGCAGCCGCAGGAAAACGATATTAAGGAAATCAGCGGGCAAGGCAGGGTGATTAAGGTGCGCGATGAGTACCTGGTGCTGATGTCGCTGGCGGATATTTTTGATGTTATGCCGCGTTTTATGTCGCCGCAGGAGGGGATTGCCGTGATTTTGGAGTCGGACGGCAGCCGCATGGCTTTGCTGGTTGATGAGCTTGTCGGACAGCAGCAGGTGGTGGTTAAGAACCTGGAGACGAATTACCGGAAAGTGCCTAATGTTTCAGGCGCGACCATCATGGGCGATGGGAATGTCGCGCTGATCGTGGATGTGTCCGGCATGCTGCGGGCGAATAACCTTAATAGCGACGTCGGCGGGTTTTAAGGTTTGGGCAACAGCTCGCTGAAATGCGATGTTTCAGTGGTTTTTTGTTTTTTGGCATCCGTAACAGATTATTGCTATCAGTCAATATTTGTTGTTGTGCAGCAACAAATATGTTGTTGTAAGGAAACAAACATGTTACGATAATTTCTTTTTGTTGCAATAAAATTATTCGTGTCCAGTAAGCACAGGCATATCGTAGAAATTCATTTTTTGGCATGCGTTTCTGAGGGTTTGAAATCAGGCGCTTGTTCCCGATGTCGGGTATTTATTTCCATTTGAGGAAATACGGGTGGTCAAATTGGCTGCTTTATTAACGGCAATTAATACAAAAATGGTTAAGCAGGTGGCGTGGTGGTTTTTTAATCCTGCCTCTGCTGTTTTTTTTCATTATCCCGTTTTTTACATGGTGTTTTTCCGGAAAGTGTCATGGCGACGCTTCCCGTTGCATTGGCGACCCGGGAACAGGTTGGCGATATTGGGCGTGTTAATGGGGTGACGCGGAAATGGATACGATGTCACAAAAATGCAGCGTTAGTTGAGGAGTCGGCGGCGGTATCTGGGAGTGTGCAGAGTCAGGCGCAGATATGGGTTGAAGTAGTGAGTTTGTTTAATACAGGTGCAGGCGGAATAAGCCGTCGATAAAAAGGAGCAGGCCGTCCGCTTTTGGCGTTGCAAGTGTTTTGAGGCGTTGTTTTCGCTTTGGAACAGGAAAATGCGATTGGAGGCGTTGGCTGACTGTTCTGTTTTTATGGTAAAGTTTCTGCTTCCCTGTAATCATGAAATTTGGAGTCCGGATGGTCTTACCAGCATTGATGTCAACAGAAGAGGGGTATCTGGGACGGCAGCCTATTTTGGACCGTAATCAATCGCTTTATGCTTTTGAGCTGCTTTTTCGCGCAGGGAAAGAAAATAAGGCCAATGTTGTTGAGAATGTTGGCGCGACTTCTGTCGTTATTGCCCATACCCTTTCGGAGTTCGGCATCAATGCCGTTTTGGGAAAACATCCCGGTTTTGTGAATTGCGATTCTTTTTTCCTGTGCAGTGACGTGATTGAACTGCTTCCGCCTGAGCGGATGGTCCTGGAAATTTTGGAGACCGTTGTTGCGGATGATGTGCTTTTGGAACGTTGCGCCGAATTAAAGCAAAAGGGTTTTAAGCTGGCTTTGGATGATTTCCAGGATATTCATGCCGGTAATCGCGGGTTTCTTGATCTGGTGGATATTATCAAGGTCAATGTGAATGGGCTTTCCCGCGAGAAATTGAAGGATATTATGGCGCAGATTGCGCACCTGGATGTTCTTTTTCTGGCGGAAAAAGTGGAGAGGGAAGAGGAATTTCGTTATTGCCTTGACCTGGGTTTTGATTTGTTTCAGGGTTTTTTCTTTGCCAAAGCGGAAGGGATTTCCGGCAAACGTTTTACAACGGCGCAGACCGCTATTTTCCAGCTTTTGGCGATGATCCAAAGCGATACGGATGTGACGAAGGTTGTGGAGGCTTTTAAGCAGAATCCGGCCTTGAGCGTCGGTTTGTTGCGTTTGATTAATTCCGTGTCAGTCGGTTTGGGCCGTGTCGTGAGCTCGATACAGAATGCGGTGGTGTATTTGGGGTATAAGCAGCTTCAGCGCTGGCTGCTTTTGCTTTTGATGGCGCATGGCAATATGAAAAGCGGACGCCATCTGGCGCTGATTCACCAGGCGGTTAGCCGTGCCCGGTTTATGGAGTTGATGGCGTTGTCGGATAAGGATTGGAAGCCTTATGCCGATAGTGCTTTTATTACGGGTATTGTTTCCGTGATGAAAGTGCTTTTGAATATGGATATGGAAACGCTGGTGGAGTCGCTTGGCTTGATGCCGGAAGTGCGGGATGCGCTGTTGAAGAAAAAAGGGATTTTGGGCGATTTGCTGAATCTTGCCGAAGCCTTGGAGCGGGATGAGGCGTTAAAGGTTGACAGGCTGGTCCATGCAAAAGTGAAGGGCGGTTATGAGTTGGTTTTCCAGGTGCAGGGACAGACGATTTCCTGGGTGAACCAGATTGTGGATGCCGGAATAGTGGGGGCGGAAGAATAGGCCGGATGTCGGCAAGTTGCGATGAGGCAATTTTCGGGTGATAATGCCGACGCGGTTTTTGGGCTGAAATGGGGAATGGGTGGTGGCGTTTTTTGTTTGAGCAGTGCAAAAATGCCGGATTGAGTTGGGGTTAACGTATGGCTAAGATCAAAGTGGTGATAGTGGATGATTCCGCGTTGATTCGCGGCGTCATGAAAGAGATTATCAGCAGCCAGCCGGATATGGAGGTGGTCGGTGTCGCGCCTGATCCGATTATTGCGCGCGATATGATCAGGCAGCTTAATCCGGATGTGATTACGCTGGATGTGGAAATGCCGAAGATGGATGGGCTGGATTTTCTGGAAAGGCTGATGCGTCTTCGCCCGATTCCGGTCGTGATGGTGTCGTCTTTGACTGAGAAAGGCTCAGAGATTACGATGCGGGCGCTGGAGCTGGGCGCGGTTGATTTTGTGACCAAGCCCAAGATTTCGATTCAGAGCGGCATGCGCGAGTATACCGATATGATTGCCGAGAAAATCCGGGTTGCCGCAAAGGCGAAGGTGCGTTTGCAGTCCCGGCAGGCCGCCCCGCCGCCGGCGCCGATTAGGACGGCGATGATCGGTAGTGAGAAGCTGATTATTATTGGCGCGTCAACAGGGGGGACGGAAGCGATTAAGGATTTTCTGGTGCAGATGCCGCCGGATGCGCCGGGTATTTTGATTGTGCAGCATATGCCGGAAGGTTTTACGGCGTCGTTTGCGCAGCGTCTTAACGGGTTGTGCCGGATTGAGGTGATCGAATCCAAAGGGAATGAGCGCGTGCTGCCGGGACATGCGTATTTGGCGCCGGGCCATTCCCATTTGCTTTTGCAGCGGAGCGGCGCTAATTATATGACGAAACTGGATCAGGGGCCGCCGGTTAGCCGTCACCGTCCTTCGGTCGATGTGCTGTTTCGTTCGGCGGCAAAGGCGGCCGGCGCGAATGCCGTCGGGGTGATTTTGACCGGGATGGGCAAGGATGGCGCTATCGGCATGAAGGAGATGCGTGATGCGGGCGCTCATAATTTTGCGCAGGATGAGGCTAGCAGCGTGGTGTATGGCATGCCGCGTGAGGCGGTTGCGGCCGGCGCTGTTCATGAGCAGGCGCCGCTTCGTGAGTTGCCAAGACGGGTGCTGGAGTATTTGGCTGAAAATAGTTCGCGTGCATTGCGAGTTTGATCTGGATGGCTTGCTGCCGGCTGAAAATGTTATACTGTGTAGACAAAGTTTTTTTGGCTAATCTGATCTGAGAGAGTGACATGGCTGCTGATCCTAAAATGAAGTTTTTGGTGGTGGATGATTTTTCGACCATGAGGCGCATTGTCCGTAATCTTTTGAAAGAGTTGGGTTATACCAATGTGGACGAGGCGGAGGATGGCGCGCAGGCGTTGTCCAAACTGAGAAGCGATAAGTACGATTTTGTGGTTTCGGACTGGAATATGCCGAATATGGATGGCCTGGAGATGCTAAAGCAGATTCGTGCGGATGAGACGCTTTCCAAGATTCCGGTTTTGATGGTGACTGCCGAGGCGAAGAAAGAGAATATTATTGAGGCTGCGAAAGCAGGGGCCAGCGGGTATGTGGTGAAGCCTTTTACAGCCGCGACCTTAGATGAGAAGCTGGGCAAGATTTTTGAGAAGATGCCGCCGAGATCCTGATGGGGTTTTGATAGAGAGGCGGTCGGGCCGTTTCGTTGTGTACCGATAGGCAGGCAGGTTTTCCGGTTGATGGAAAACCTGTTTTTTTTTGTGCTTTTGAAATATGGTGACAGGCGCTAAAGAGGGACCGCTTGGAGGCGGGCGTGCTTTGGCGTTTTTTTGTTTTTGATTGATTTTTCAGTGGTTTTGGCTTTGCCGGTTGCTTGCAAAAGAGTGGGCCGGCGTTTTTTCTGCCGCCGTTTTTTCCGTTTTTATTTTGGTTTTGCTTCTTTTATCAGTAGATAAGAAGGGGTTTTTTGCCTTTTTTCTTGACATGCTGATGCTGCATTTCACGGAATAATGTATCCGTTATGTTGCGGGTTAATGTGCGCTGTAGGAGCGACAACGCAACGGGAAGGATTTTTTGCCGTGGCAGAAGACAGCGATCTTGAAAAAACCGAATCGGCCTCGCCCAGACGCCTTGAGAAGGCGCGGGAAGAGGGCGATGTTCCCCGATCGCGTGATCTGGCTACCTGCACGATTTTGCTTGGGGGCGGATTGGCCTTTTTGATGATGGGCAGCAATTTGATGCGCGAGCTTCGGACGATGGTGAGTGGCGGCTTGACGCTGTCGCGGGAAGAGGTTTTTGATATGGGGCTTTTGCTTGAGCGCCATCTTGCCCGTGTTGTCGAGGTGATCCTGGCTTTTTCGCCGATTGCGGCGCTGCTGCTGGTGATTGCGCTGGCTTCGCCGCTTTTGATTGGGGGATGGCTTTTTAGCTCAAAGGCGCTCCAGCCTAATTTCGGCAAGTTGAACCCGATGAAGGGGTTGAAGAATATGGTGTCGACCCGCGCGTTGGTCGAGTTGTTAAAGGCGGTGGGCAAGACGATTTTGGTGGGGCTTGTGGCCTGGCTGGTTGTCGGTTCGCAGCTTGACGGCATTATGTCGCTGGGCATGCAGCCGGTGAAGATAGGCGCAGCGCATATGGGAGAGATCATTTTGGTGACTTTCCTGGCGACAGTGGGGGCGCTGGTGATTATTGCGGCGATTGATGCGCCGTACCAGATGTGGCATTACGCGAATAAGCTGAAGATGACGAAGGAAGAGGTTCGCCAGGAGCATAAGGATTCTGAGGGTAATCCGCAGATTAAGGCGAAGATCCGTCAGCAGCAGCGCGAGATTGCGAGAAGAAGGATGATGGCTGAGGTGCCGAAGGCGGATGTGGTGGTGACGAATCCGACGCGTTACGCGGTGGCGTTGCAGTATCAGGAGGGTTCGATGAGCGCGCCGGTTGTGGTGGCGAAAGGGATGGGCTTGATCGCGGCGAAGATTCGTGAGGTGGCTGAGGAGAATCATATTCCGATGCTGGAAGCGCCGCCTTTGGCGCGTGCGCTGTATAGCCACGCGGATTTGGAGAAACCGATTCCGGAGATACTTTATACCGCTGTGGCGGAGGTGCTGGCGTATGTTTATCAGTTGCGCGCTTTTAAGGCGCATGGCGGCAAACGGCCTGCGAAACCGAAGGAAATTATCGTGCCTGCCCATATGGACCCCCATAACAATCCACAAAAGCAGGTTATGTTGTCTGAACAGGGAGCTTCGGCATGAGATCGTTGACATTGCCGTCATGGATGACCGGCCAGAATACGCGCGCTTTGGCGGCGCCGATTTTGATTATTATGATGCTGGCGATGATGGTGTTGCCGTTGCCGCCGTTTTTGCTGGATATGTTTTTCAGCTTTAATATCGCGCTGTCCATTATTGTGCTGCTGACGAGCCTGTATACGGTTAAGCCGCTTGATTTTATGGCGTTTCCGGCCATTCTTTTGATGAGCACGATGTTGCGCCTTTCCTTGAATGTGGCGTCTACCCGTATCGTGCTGACGGAAGGCCATACCGGCCCGGATGCGGCAGGTAAGGTGATTGAGGCGTTCGGCCATTTTTTGATTGGCGGCAATTATACGGTTGGCGTGGTGGTGTTTGTGATTTTGACGATTATCAATTTTGTGGTCGTTACCAAGGGCGCTGGACGTATTGCCGAGGTGGGCGCCCGTTTTGCGCTGGATGCGATGCCCGGCAAGCAGATGGCGATTGACGCGGATTTGAATGCCGGGTTGATCGGGGAGCAGGAAGCGCGTGACCGCCGCAAGGAGGTGGCGCAGGAGGCTGAATTTTATGGCGCGATGGATGGCGCCAGCAAATACGTTCGCGGCGATGCGATTGCCGGCATTATCGTGACGGTCGTGAATATTGTGGGCGGCCTTTTTGTCGGCATGGTTCAGCATAATTTGCCGTTTGCCGAGGCGATTAATAATTATATGCTGCTGGCGATTGGCGATGGCCTGGTTGCGCAGATACCGGCTTTGGTGATTTCCACAGCCGCAGGCGTGGTGGTTTCGCGCGTTGCGAGTGACGAGGATGTCGGCAGCCAGATGATCATGCAGCTTTTTGAGAAGCCGCAGGTGATGTATGTTTCTGCCGCGATTGTGGGCGGCATGGGGTTGATTCCGGGGATGCCGCATATCGCGTTTATTCTTCTGTCCGCGCTTTTGGGTGGCGGGGCGTATTTGATATCGAAGCGGTTAAGAGCGCCGGGAGCGCCGGGGAGAGCCGGTAAGGGCGCGGGCGCGGTTGCTGTGGAAGCGCCGCCTTCAGTGGCCGTGCCGGAGGTGGAAGAGGCGACCTGGCAGGATATTGTGCCGGTTGATACGCTGGGCCTGGAAGTGGGGTATCGCTTGATTCCATTGGTGGATCAGGCGCAGGGCGGCGAGTTGTTAAAGCGCATTAAGGGAATCAGGAAGAAGTTTGCGCAGAATATCGGTTTTTTGGCGCCATCGGTGCATATTCGTGACAACCTGGAGATGCGGCCTTCGGTTTACCGGATTTTGCTGAAAGGGGTGGAGATCGGCAGCGGCGAGATTTTCCTGGGACAGTTTTTGGCGATTAATCCGGGCATGGTGACGGGGACGTTGCAGGGGGCGCAGACGGTTGATCCGGCGTTTGGTTTGCCGGCTGTCTGGGTGGATGCCGGACAGCGCGATCAGGCGCAGTCAATGGGGTATACGGTGGTGGATGCGGGCACGGTGGTGGCGACGCATTTGAATCATTTGATTACGACTTATGCTTCCGAGCTTTTGGGACGCCAGGAAGTGCAGGCGCTTTTGGATCATTTGCAAAAGGAAGCGCCCAAACTGGTTGAGAATTTGGTGCCCGATATGATTACGCTGCCGGTTTTGCAGAGGGTTTTGCAGAATTTGCTGTCAGAGGGCGTTCATATCCGCGATATGCGGACGATTATTGAGACGATTGCCGAGAATGTGGGCCAGACGAAGGATCCGGTTGCGCTGACGGCGGAGGTGAGGGTTGCGCTGGGCCGTTCGATTGTGCAGCAGATTTTTCCGACGGGCGATGAGTTGCCGGTGATTACGCTGGATGCCCGGCTTGAGCGGTTGCTGCTTCAGGCGTTGCATACCGGCGGCCCGGATAATATGGCGATTGAGCCGGGGCTGGCTGATACGATTATGATTCAGACCCAGCAGGCGGCGCAGCAGCAAGAGCAGATGGGTTATGCCGCCGTGCTTTTGGTTCCAGGCCCATTGCGGCCGCTTTTGTCGCGCTTTTTGCGCCGCGCCATACCCCATTTGAAGGTGCTTTCAAATAACGAGTTACCGGATTCCAAAACAATTAGAGTGATGACTGTCGTAGGAGGACAAGCATGAACGTTAAGAAATTTACAGCTAATTCATCACGCGAGGTGATGCGGCTTGTCAGGGAGACGCTCGGTGAAGATGCCGTGATTTTGTCGAACCGGAGTGTGAATGGCCATGTCGAGATTTTGGCGGTGGCAAGTGAGTATATGTCTTCTTTGACGCCGCCGGTGTTTGAGAAAGAGGCGCTTGCCGCGCCGATGCCCAAGACGCTGAAACCGGCTGCTTTGCCGGTAAAGAAAGAGAGCGCGATGCCGCGTCCGGCAGCGCCGGAGTTGCTGCAACAGCCGGCTGCCCCCGTGAAAAAAGCGGCGGCCAAGCCTGTTTCTTCCGCGAAAAAGCCGGCTACTTCGTCTGAAGTGGTTGATACACGTTTAAAGCATGTGATGTCTGAGCTGCGTTCGATGCGCAGTATGTTTGAGACCAAGCTGGCGGAGATTTCATGGGGAACGAAGCAGGAGCGTGAGCCGCTGTGCGCTGATTTGATGCGTGAGATGCTCACAGCCGGGTTTAGTCCGGGGATGGCGCGGTATCTTGTCGAGAATCTTCCTGAGAGCGAGAAGGCTAATGGCGGGATGCAGTGGGTCCGGCGCGCCCTTTCAAGAAATTTGATGACGGTTGATAATGAGGATGTTTTGCTGGATAAGGGCGGCGTTTTTGCACTTGTCGGCCCGACCGGCGTGGGCAAGACGACGACGACGGCGAAATTGGCCGCGCGTTTTGTGATGCGTCATGGTGCTGGAAAACTTGCATTAATTACAACAGACGGGTATCGTATCGGGGGGTTTGAACAATTACGCATTTATGGAAAGATTTTAGGCGTGATGGTGCATTCGGTGAAAGACCAGGCCGATTTGCGGATTGCGTTGGATGAGTTGAGAAATAAGCATACCGTTTTGATTGATACGGTGGGCATGAGCCAGCGTGATAGAATGGTGGCGGACCAGATTGCCATGCTGTCCAATGCCGGCAGTGATGTGAAAAGGTTGCTTTGCCTTTCTGCGACTTCAACGGGCGAGACCTTAAATGAAGTGGTTCAGACCTATAAGGGTGATGGTTTGGCCGGTTGCATTATGACCAAGGTGGATGAGGCGGCGACGACCGGTAATGTGCTGGATGTGATTATTCGCCAGAAATTGATGCTTTATTATGTGGCGAACGGCCAGCGTGTGCCGGAAGATCTGGAGGTGGCGGATTCGCATGCGTTGATTGAGCATGCTTTTGGTTTGAGAAGGCAAACGCCGGCTTATACCTTTAATAATGATGAGTTGCCGATGGTGGTGGCAAATTCGGTTAAGACAGTGAGGGATGAGCGTTTACAGGGGGCAGGGCGTGGGTAAGTTTCAGTTTGATCAGGCAGAAGGTTTGAGGCGGATGCTGGGTGAACCCCGGCAGACGGTTTATACTTTTTTGTCCGCGCTGCCGCATCGGAGCAAGAATCACATGCTTTTTAATTTGGCGGCGTCGCTTTCGCGTTCGGGTAATGCGGTGATGCTGTTGGATGCGACTTGTTCGCGTGAGGGCGTGGGGCATTATCAGCCGCAGGCGCATCCCAGCGCAACGCTGGCGGAAGTGGCGCGGCGTGAGTTTGCGATTGAGGATGTTTATTATCATGTGCCGCAGGGTTTTGATGTGGTATGTTTGGCTGATAATGCGGGTGAAATTCAGGGGAGGGCGTCTTTTCGCGACCGGCTGGATTTGCTTTTTGAGTCCGCAGCAGTTGGAGCCGATGTGGTGCTGATTGATGCCCGGCTGGATAAGGATAATGATTTGCCTTTGACGGTGATGGAGAGCAGTGCGCTGATTTTGCAGATTGAGGATACGGAAAGATCCATTAAGGAAGCTTATATGCTGATTAAGCGTTTGGCAGGCCGTTTTGGGCGCAGGCCGTTTGGCGTGCTGGTGTCGGGGAGCGGGGAAAGCCGCGCGCAGGCTATTTTCCGTAATATGGCGCAGACAGCCGCCCATTATTTGGGCGTTCAGTTGTATTCTATGGGGTATGTGCCGAAGGATGACCATATGGCCAGGGCAGCGAATTTGGGCCGCTCTGTGGTGGATGCGTTTCCGATGGCGCTGTCGTCCTTTGCGTTTAGACGAATTGCGGGCGCTTTTGCTGATAAGGCGCCTTCCAGACAGAGCGGGTATGAAATGGCAGGTGCATAACGCATGTATAACGTACAGGGTAGATCTGATAGAAACGAGCTTTTGCTTCAGCATGCGCCCCTGGTGAAGAAATTGGCGCATATGATGAGGGCAAAGCTGCCTCCCAGTGTTGAGGTGGATGACCTGATTCAGGCAGGCATGATCGGTCTTTTGGATGCTGCCAGCCGTTACGAGGAAGTGCACGGCGCCCAGTTTGAGACTTATGCGATGCAGCGCATTCGCGGCGCGATGTTGGATGAGTTGCGCAGCAGTGATTGGATGCCGCGCGGCTTGCGGCAGAATATGCGTAAAGTTGAGAGTGCCATCCATGTTTTGCAGCAGCGCCTGGGACGTCCTCCCAATGAGTCCGAGGTGGCTAAGCAGTTGAATCTTTCAGTGCCGGCGTATCAGGATTTGCTTTTTGATGGCGCAGGGCACCAGTTGGTGTATTACGAGGATTTTTTTGATCCGGAGTCCAGCGAGCATTTTCTTGACCGGCATACAACGGAAGTGGCGGAAGACCCGCTTCAGATGCTGATGGATAGCGGTTTCCGCCAGGCGGTGATCGATGCGATTGAGGCGTTGCCTGAACGTGAAAAGCTGCTGATGGGGCTGTATTATGAGCAGGAAATGAATTTGAAGGAGATCGGCGCCATTATGGGCGTGACGGAATCCCGCGTTAGCCAGTTGCATAGCCAGGCTATCGCGCGCATGCGTGTCAGGTTGAAGGAGCTGATGTGGACTGGGGAAGCATAGCCGGCATTGTTCTTGGGGTGGGCGGTATTGTTGTCGCCCGTTTGCTGGAAGGCGGGAGCGTGGCTTCGCTTGTGCAGTTTGCCGCGTTTGTGATTGTTTTTGTCGGTACGCTTGGCGCTGTGGTTTTGCAGTCGGGGTTTCAGGTTTTTTGGCGTGGCGTGAAGATGGTGCGCATTGTTTTTTACCCGCCGCCGGATGATTATGCGCGGCTGCAAAACGATGTCAGCCGCTGGAGCCTGATTGCCTGGCGTGACGGCCCATTGGCGCTGGAAGGGCAGATTAACCAGGTTGGGGATCCTTTTGTCAGGATGGGGCTTCGCCATGTGGTGGATAATGTGGATCCTTCCAAGCTGAGGAGCTTGCTGGAGACCGAGATCCAGGTTTTTGAAGAGCGCGAGAAATTGCCTGTCCGCGTTTGGGAGTCGGCAGGCGGTTATGCGCCGACGATCGGGATTTTGGGCGCGGTTTTGGGTTTGATTCAGGTGATGGAGAATTTGTCCGATCCCAGTAGGCTAGGCAGCGGCATTGCGGTGGCGTTTGTGGCGACGATTTATGGCGTGGGCCTGGCGAATCTGGTTTTTTTGCCGATCGGCAATCGTTTGAAGGCCTGGCTTTCGCGTGAGGTTGCCAAGCGTGAAGTTTTGCTGGAGGCTTTTTATGGGATGTCGGTAGGTGAGCATCCGCGCATGGTGGCGGAACGGATGGCGATTTTTACCTCGAAACCGTAATGCTGCGTCCCTGTTTTGCTGATTGGCCAAGCCGCTTTTGCGGCGCTTGAGATACGCTTATGGCACGGAAGAAACGCGAGGATGAGCCTGATAATCATGAACGGTGGATGGTGTCGTACGCCGATTTCATCACGTTGCTTTTTGCCTTTTTTGTGGTGATGTATGCCATTTCTTCCGTTAATGAAGGCAAGTACCGCGAATTGACCCATTCTATCGGCATCGCTTTTGGTTTTAGAGCGGTGCCGGCATTGACCATTAACGAGAATGCTCCGGTGGCATTGGCGCCGCCGGCCATTACCCGTCCCTTGAAGAAAAAACCGGCAAGCAGTGTGGAGATCCGCAAAGAGCGCGAGAGGATGAAGGTGATCGGGCGCGATTTGATTAAGGTGCTGTCTCCGTTGATTGATGAGGGCAAGGTGAAGGTGATCCAGAGCGCGCGGGGCGTGAATGTGGAGATTAGCGCGAGCGTGCTGTTTGCGCCTGCTGACGCGCGCCTTTCAAAGCCGTCGGAAACCGTTTTGAAGGCGGTTGCCCAGATTTTGAAGGATGAGCCAAACGATATTCAGGTGGCGGGCTTTACCGATAATACGCCGATTCGTTCGGCACAGTTTCCTTCCAACTGGGAGCTTTCTTCCGCCCGCGCCAGCAGTGTGGTGCGGCTTTTTGCCGAGCAGGGCATCGCGGCGGAACGGATGGCGGCGATCGGGAATAGCTCGAATAATCCGATTGATGATAATGCGACGCCGGAAGGACGCGCCCGCAACCGGCGGGTTTCCCTGATGGTGTTGTCCACAATTCCGGATGAAGCGGTTGAGATACCGGTGGATATTTCCGGGAATAGCGAAAAGGCCGGCAGCCAGCCCTGATTGAGGAGAGGGTGATTTTCGGGAAGGCTTGCAATCCGTCAATGCCAAAAAAAGCCTCAGTTTTTGTGCTGAGGCTTTTATATTCCCATCAGAAACACGAATATTATTCAGATTTAAGTACACATAAACGAGAGCATAGTAATAATAGTGCCTGTGGAAAGAACGACAAGCAACACAAGTAACCACGCTAATATTCTTATTTCTTTATTTTTCATAATATTTCCTTGCAATTAATTGTGACTATTTTTATAGCGAGCCTATAATATAGGACTTTAGTCCCTTATGCAATCTTATAATCCATGCGAAATTGCAGCATGGATGATGAGAAAAAGAAGCGTGTTATGGGACTGATCGTGCTATCTTTGCGTGAGAGTCTTGGCATGAGCCGCTATGCTTTAGCTAAAAATGCAGATGTGGATAGCTCTTGGCTTCGTCGCTTTGAAACAGGGAAATCTGGAATTAGGGTTGAAACGCTTATCGCTCTGGCCAAAGGTATGAAAATTCCAGCAGCAACAATCATAACAGCTATGGAAAAGGGTCTTGAGAATCCTGATAAATATCTCGAAGATTATTCATCGTAAGTAGACTGTGGGGAATCGGCGTGTGTATTTGTTAAAAATGTTTATGAGTTAAATGTATCGTTCCCTTTTTTAAATGAGCAACCCTTCCGGTAAGAATTTTGTGGTCTGCACGAAGCCGGTTTGTTCTATTCATCCATTTTTACGCATGTAATCAAAAGAGGCGGTTATCGTGGAGATAATTAGCGTCACGAATCTTAGAAAGACTTATGGCGATTTTACCGCCGTAGACGGGATTGATTTTTCCATCCAGTCCGGGGAGATATTCGGCTTTTTGGGGCCGAATGGCGCCGGTAAAACGACTACGATTAATATGATGATCGGCCTTTCCCGGCCAACAGAGGGCAGCATTGTGATTGATGGCATGGACGCGAGGAGACAGACCAAAAAAGCACAGGCTATCATGGGCATTGTGGCGGATGAGAGCAACCTGTACGATGAAATGGACGGTTTTGATAATCTTTGTTTTTGCGCGGCCCTGTATGGGATGGGGAAGGAAGAACGGGAGCCGAAAGCGAGGCAGCTTTTGGAACAGTTTAATTTGACCCAGGCCGGCAAGCGCCCTTTTAAGGCGTATTCAAAGGGGATGCGCCGCAAGCTGACTATCGCGGCGGCTATTATTCATTCGCCGCGCATCCTGTTTCTTGATGAGCCGACAACCGGCATTGATGTTGAGAGCGCAAGGCAGATACGGGAGTTGATTGTTGAGCTGAAAAGCCAGGGAACGACGGTTTTTATTACGACGCATTATATTGAGGACGCGGAGCGTATTTGCGATAGGATTGCGTTTATCGTTGGCGGGAAAATCGTTGCTATGGGAACCGTTCCTGAGCTGATGCAGCGTATTTCCAGCGGTCATCGGATACAGCTTTTGACGGAGAAAAATGCTGAAAGCCTTGCTGCCGATTTGCAAGCCCATTTTGAGGGGAGTATTGTCCAGGTTAATAAAGACCATTTGCTGGTGATGGCGTCAAGGGAGCGTATTCCCCTGCTTCCTGTTATGCAGTATTTCAGCGAGAGGGGGATTGCGGTTTATGAGGCAAGGGAATTGCTCCCCACGCTGGAAGATGTTTTCGTTAGGGTAACGGGGATTGAGTCGGCGCACCTTCAAAAGGAGAAGGAGAAAGGGGGCGTGGGGCATTGAAAAGCGGGATCGCGTTTTGGAATATCCTGAAAAAGGATATGAGGGATTATTATCTTATGCCGTCCAATGTGAATTGGGGGATTATTTTCCCGCTTTCATGGACGCTGATGCAGTTTCTCCGTTCTTCCGGCGGTATTAATGTTATTGAATTTTTGCCGGGCTTGATGGCGGTGAGCGTGCTGTTTGGCACGACTTCCATGCTTGCCGTTACCATTACCTTTGAACGCAAGGGGCGTTCATTTGAGCGCCTTTTGTTAGCGCCTATTAGTGTGGATGTGCTGGTGCTGGCAAAGATTACCGGGACAGTTTTGTTCGGTATTTTTAATGCTTGCGTCCCGGTTGTTTTTGCGGCGTTTTTTGTTGATCTTGGCGGCGTTAATTGGGCCGTCGTTTTTTTGGCAGTTTTGCTGATTGCCCTGACTTCGGCCTTGATTGGCCTGGTGATTGCCGTTTCCGCGAAAGAGGTGTTCGAGGCGCAGATGATGTCTAATTTATTCCGCTTCCCGATGATGTTTTTGTGCGGAACGGTGATACCGATACAGGATATGCCTGCGTTTTTACGTTTTGTATCTTATGGTTTGCCCCTGACTTATGGAACCGATATGTTGAATGGCGCTATCGCTAAAACCAATATGCTGTCGCCATTTTTGTGCGTTATCGTGTTGATCGCGTTTGTCGTTTTGCTGTTTGGGATGAGCAGAAATACGATTAACCGCAAGTGGATTTTGTAGCGGGTGTGAAAGCGAGAGGCGAGCCGGATGGCCGGATGCGGTTTATCCGGCTTGTTGTTTTTTGCAATGGTGTTTTATATCAGGCCGTGCCGCAATCCGGCAGCGTCCCGAAAAGCTGCGAATGCGTTGTTTTGCGCAGGTGTTAAGGCTTGCTTTTGGCGAAAATCAGCCGGTGACGACGCTTCTGACCGGCGTGGCTGTGGCGCGGCTTGGCTGGCCGTCCGGGCCATAGGTGTCGGTGCTTTCCTGGCTGCCGTGAAGGATGGAGAGCGCCTGCTGGTTACGGACCATGTGGGAAGCGATTAACATGCCGTTGACGCGGTTGAGTTCCTTGGCGGATTGGGTGAGCGAGACCAGTTGGTTCCAGGTTTCCTTGATTTTGATGGCGTCAGGGTGGTCTTTGCTGTTTTCAAGCCACGCGTTCATGCCGGCGAGATTGGGTTTGTATCCCGCTTTTTCCAGGTTGTCGTGGCGGTTCCAGGTGTGTTGCGTGAGTTGCGTAACCACACCGGCTTTTTTGGAGACCAGCGATTCGAGCGTGTCAATGCTGGTTGCCAGCAATTGGTTTTGCTCTTCCTGAAGAATGTCAAGCAGCTCAAACGTGGCTTTTACTTCCTGTTTGAGGGAGCTTGTCACAGCGGCATGCGTTGTGTTCATTTTGGTTCCGCCGTTTTTTGAAGCAGTTCAGAGACTGTTTTGAGCAGCCCGTCTGCGACTTTGCCGGTGTCGATCTGGAATTGGCCGCTGGAGATGGCTGCCTTGATTTCATCGACTTTTTTGGCATCGAATACAGTCGTGTCGCCCATTTTTTCCATCACATTTTGCAGTTGTGTGGAGAGGTTGACGTTGACAGCAGAACCCGCGCCGCCGGTGGTTTGCGATTTCGCAGAGCCGCCGGTTTTTGACGTTTCCGTGTTGGCCGCTTTGTTTTGCTTGATGTCGTTTGCGGCTGCTTTTTTTAATGAGTCATCTATTTTCATGACAGTTTCCTTTTCAGACTGGCTTTTATTATCGCCCTACACCAATATCGGTTTTTCGGCCTGAAACTTTAGCGTTTGGGAGGAGTTTATTTTTTGTTGTTTTTTTTAGAAATTAATTTCAATGATGCCATCAGCTTTTGCGATTCCTCTAATAATACTGCCATTTGCCATTTTTGCTTTGGCAACTTGTCCTTCATTGGCGCTGTTGATGGCATGGCCTTCACCTGAGACGGAAAATCCGGAGCCTTTGCTGATGATGCGGACAGCCTGGCCTTGCTGCACGGCCTGTGGCGCGCGCAGTTGTTCGGGCCAGATGGCTGCACCCGGCTGCATGGCGCGGATGACGGTTTTGCCGATGGCGTGTTCTTTGCCGGTAAGGATGCCTGGCCGCATGGCGGTGATGTCGCCGGTGACGAGCGTTAGGTCTGCTTCGCTGATGACGTGGCCTTGCGGGAGTGTTTGGGCTGCTGTTAAGTAGGCAGTGTGAATTTTGACGTCGGCTTTGACCATGATCCGCCAGGTTTCAGGGGTTTCACAGCGAATGGCGACGGTTGTTTTTCCCCAGATTTTAGCGCCTTGCGATAGGTAGGGGATGGGGTTGGGACAGGCGGCCAGCTTGAGGCGGTTGTCTAAGGGGCTGACGGTGATTTCCACTTTGCCGCTTAGGTTTTGCGTTTTTTCGGTGAGGAATTGTTCGGCAATACGGGCGAGCGCGTCCAGGTTTTGCGGCGATGCGGCATTAGCTGCCTGCGCCGGAAGCGGCGTTGGCATCGGCGCCGTTTGTGCGATGGCGCTGCCGGCTGCGCATGCGGCCAGGAGAAAGAGCGCCTGGGTTAAGTGTTTTTTCATTGAGATCAAGTTGCCCTTTTGTGAGGGTTTGTGACAACGATCATGTTAGCGCGCCTTTTGCAAAGTTAAGCGAAGAATAGGGGGGGTTTTAGGATTCTTTTTGGGCGATTGAATTGACATGTTGCCTGTAAGATAGATTTATCTTATTGCCTTTATTATCTGGATGCTCTTTTTTGGGGTGGTTTTTTCCGGGTGGGGGTTTTCCGTTTTGGGAGGGTGTTATGGTTGGAAAACTGGATGCGTTTTTGGGCTTTCATGAGGCGGCCCTGCGGGTTCGTTCCCAGCGGCAGCAGGTTTTGGCGTCGAATATCGCGAATGCCGATACGCCGAATTACCATGCCCGCGATATTGATTTTAAGGCGGCCTTGCAGGTTGCATTGAATGGTTCGCAGGCTGACGGCAACCGCCTTTCTTTGACTGATCCGGTGCATCAGCCGGAGCGCCAGCCGGGGCAGGGCGATGAGGGGCCGGAGATGGTGGCCGGTGTGCCGCTTTTGTACCGGAGGATGCATCAGGGGAGTGTGGATAATAATACGGTGGATATGGATGTGGAGCGTAATCAGTTTGCGGATAATGCGTTGCATTATGAGGCTGGTGTTTCTATTATTAATAACCAGATTAAAAATTTGCTTGCAGTGATTCAGGGGTGAGTGATGTCTTTATTTAAAATTTTTAATGTGTCCGGTTCGGCGATGAGCGCCCAGAGCCAGCGTTTGAATGTGGTGGCGTCCAATATTGCGAATGCGGATAGCGCGACCAGTGCGACCGGGCAGCCGTATCGCGCGAAGCAGGTTGTTTTTCAGCCTGTGAAGATGGATGCGTCAGAGGCTTCTACCGGCGTGCGGGTGGAGATGGTTGTCGAGGATGCTTCGGAGCCGAAGCTGATGTACGATCCGAAGCATCCGGCGGCGAATGCGGAGGGGTATGTGGCGATGCCGAATGTGAATTTGGCCGAGGAGATGGTGAATATGCTGTCGGCTTCCCGTTCGTACCAGTCCAATGTGGAGACGATGAATGCGGCAAAGACGATGCTTTTGAAGACCCTGACCATCGGGTCATAGATGCCGGGATAGAACAGAATAAGACGAATGGAGGTTTGATATGGCGATAAATGAGGTGATGAGCGATTCTTTGCTTTCTGCGATGAATACCCGTAATACGGGTACGGCTGTTTCGGGCAGCGCGCAGGAGATGCAGGACCAGTTTTTGAAGCTGCTGGTGGCGCAGATGCAAAACCAGGATCCGTTAAATCCGATGGATAACGCGGAGATAACCAGCCAGATGGCGCAGCTTTCGACAGTATCGGGGATTACCCAGTTAAATGAGACGCTTGCCACGTTGATGGAGAGCCTTTCGGTTAATCAGTCGCTGGAGGCGACCGCGATGATCGGGCATGGCGTGCTGGTGGGCGGTAATTCGCTGGTGTTGTCTAAAGCAGCCGATTCCAAGGGCGAGGATGGCGAGGTTATTCCCGGTTCTTCGCTGGCGATTATGGGGCTTGAGTTGAGTGATAGCGCATCGAATGTGACGATCAGGATTTATAACGAGAACGGCGCTTTGGTGCGCACGATGGGATTGGGGGCCGCCGATGCGGGCGTGGTTCCGGTTTCGTGGGACGGCAGCATGGATGACGGCAGTACAGCCGCTTCCGGCAGGTATACCTTTACGGTGGAGGCAACGAAGGGCGGCCAGACCGTTGGCGCGACACCGCTTTCTTTTGGCGAGGTGGCCAGCGTGACGAAGGGGAAAGATAACAGTGTGACATTGAATGTGCTGACGATCGGTTCGATCAAGTTGTCCGATATCCGTCAGATTCTTTGATTGAACAATATATTAAACGGCAGTAACCAGAATAGTTAGGAGATACATATGGGTTTTCAACAGGGTTTGAGTGGCTTGAAGGCTTCGTCCACGTCGCTTGATGTGATCGGCAATAATATTGCGAATGCGAGCACGGTGGGTTTTAAGCAGTCGCAGGCGCAGTTTGCGGATATTTATGCGAATGCGATGCATACCGCAAGCAGTAATAGTGTCGGTATCGGCGCGATGGTGACGCGCGTGCAGCAGCAGTTTACGCAGGGTAATTTGACGCCTTCGAATAATTCATTGGATGTGGCGATTAACGGGAATGGTTTTTTCCGTTTTAGCGATAACGGCGCAATCGTGTATTCGCGCAACGGCCAGTTGGAATTGACCAAGGATGGGTATTTGGTTAATGCGGCAGGCCATCGCCTGACGGGTTTTCCGGTTTTTGCTAACGGCAATGTCGCGACCGGCGCTCCGGGCGAGATCCGGATTGATAGCGCGGATATTCCGCCGAGGATTACAACGAAAGTGACTTCGCTTTTGAACCTGGATTCAAGGGAAGAAGTGATTTCCAGCGCGATTCCTTTTCAGGTGGATGATCCGTTGAGCTATAACCATGCTACGGCGATTGATGTGTATGACAGCCTGGGGAATATGCATGTGTTGCAGACTTTTTATAGGCGCACAGGGCCTGATCCGTCCGCTTTGCCGCCGATTACGGATTCAACCTGGGATGTTTATGCTTATACCGATGGCGTGGTTTTGAATGGCGGATTGCCTGTCGGATCGCTGCAATTTGATGCCTATGGCGTGCCTCAAAGTCCGCCGGGGGTGTCTTTTCCGGTGACGATTCCGGCCATTAACGGCGCGGCCGCGTTTACGCCGACGATTGATTTTAGCGGCACTTCCCAGTACGGCTCGAAGTTTAGCGTGAATGATAATCAGCAGGACGGCTTTTCTTCCGGGCGGCTGACCGGGTTCAGCATGAGTTCGGATGGGTATGTCCTGGGCAGTTATACCAACGGCAAGACCGCTGTTTTGGGGCAGGTTGTTTTGACGTATTTCCGCAATCCGAACGGTTTGGCGCAGTTGGGCGATAACGAGTATGCCGAGACGCTGGATTCCGGTGCGCCGATTACCGGTGCGCCGCAGTCAGGGCCGCTGGGAGCGTTAAAGTCGTATTACGTGGAAGAGTCCAATGTCGATTTGACGGAACAGCTGGTCGATATGATTACGGCGCAGCGTGTTTATCAGGCGAATGCACAGACCATTAAGACGGAAGACCAGATTATGCAGACGCTGGTTAACTTGAGATGATGGGTAGAGAGTTGATGTTGAACGGAGCAGGGATATGGATCGGTTAATTTATACGGCAATGACCGGCGCGATTCATACGATGAATCAGCAGGCGACGACGGCGCATAATTTGGCGAACGTGACGACGACGGGTTTTCGGGCGCAGGTGGATTCTTTCCGTGCCGTGCCGGTGATTAGCGAGGGTTCGCCTACCCGTGATTTTGTGGTGGATGCCGAAGTGGGCACCGATTTTAACCTGGGGGCGATCCAGCATACGGGCCGTGCTTTGGACGTGGCGCTGATGAACCAGGGATGGCTGGTGGTCGAGATGCCGGACGGCACGGAGGCGTATACCCGGCACGGGAGCCTGATGGTGACGCCCGAAGGGGTGTTGCAGACGCGCGAAGGACGTAATGTGCGCGGTGTGGATGGCCCGATTGTTGTGCCGACTGATTTGCCGTATACGATTGAGGTGGATGGGACCGTGTCGTCGATTGACGATACGACGACGCCGAGGACGGTGATGGCGATTGGGCAGTTAAGGCTGGTGAATCCGCCGGAGTCGCAACTGGTGCGCGGCGGCGACGGGTTGTTTAGGATGAAGGACGGCACGATTCCGCCGGCAGACCCCGGCGTGAAGCTGGTTGGCAGCGCGCTGGAGGCGAGTAATGTGAATGCGGCGGATACGCTGGTGCATATTATTAGCCTGGCGCGCCAGTTTGAGTTGCAGATGAATATGATTAAGCACGCGGATGAGAATGCAAGCCGGGCTATCGGTATTTTGACGTTGAATGGGTAGTGAGCCGGGCCGCTTTGGGCGGCGCGCTTAAGTAGATGTTTTTTTTGAGAGGGTTTTTATTATGATGCGATCGCTGTGGATAGCCAAGACCGGTCTGGATGCGCAGCAGACGAATCTGGATGTGATTTCCAATAATCTGGCGAATATTAGTACGAATGGTTTTAAACGTTCGCGCCCGATTTTTGAGGATTTGGTTTACCAGAATATTCGTCAGCCCGGCGGGCAGTCTTCCCAACAGACGAATTTGCCGTCGGGGTTGCAGATCGGCACGGGCGTGCGGCCTGTGGCGACAGAACGGATTCATACGCAGGGGAATGTGCAGTTGACGGAGAATGAGCTGGATGTGGCCATTCGCGGCAAGGGTTTTTTCCAGGTGCTTTTGCCTGACGGCACGACGGCTTATACGCGCGATGGTTCGTTCCAGAAGGATGACCAGGGGCAGCTGGTGACGTCGAGCGGTTATACGATCCAGCCGACGATTGTGATTCCGGTGGATGCGCTGTCGATTACGATTGGCCGCGATGGGGTGGTTTCGGTGACGACGCCGGGTACGGTTCAGCCGACGCAGGTGGGTGATCTCCAGGTGGTGACGTTTATTAATCCGGCTGGTTTGGAGTCGATTAGCGAGAATTTGTTCGTGGAGACGAATGCCTCAGGCGCGCCCAATGTGAGCACGCCGGGTTTGAACGGGGCAGGGGCGCTTTTGCATAAGTATGTTGAGACGTCGAATGTGAATATGGCGGAAGAGCTGGTGAATATGATTATCGCGCAGCGCGCTTTTGAGATTAATAGCAAGGTGGTTTCAACGTCTGACCAGATGCTTGGCAGGCTGACGCAGTTGTGATGCTTGAGGTGGTTTGAGAGGAGCCGGAGACGGGATATGAGATTGAGATGGATGGTTTTGGGGGTGTCGGTTTTGCTGGTTGGCGGGTGCGCGGTGACGCCGGATACGATTACGCATCAGAAGCCGAAGGATAAGCCGCAGGCGCCGCCGCCGGTTGCGGTTGTCGCGAATGGCGCGATTTTCCAGCAGAGTGCGTTTAGGCCGATTTTTGAGGACCATAAGGCCCGCCTGGTGGGGGATAACCTGACGATTGTGATTACGGAGAGCACCCGGGCGACGAAGTCCGGGGCGGATTCGAATAAGCGGTCAAACGAGGTGGATGTCGGCAAGCCGAAAATTTTTGGTACGACATTGCCGCTGTCTGCGTCAGCCGGTGCTTCGACCGATTTTGCAGAGAACGCGGCCAAGAGCGCCAATAATGTTTTTAACGGCACGATTGCCGTGACGGTGATTGATGTGACCCCGAACGGTAACTTGATTGTGAGCGGCGAAAAGCAGATTGCGATGGATAACGGTTCGGAGTATATCCGTTTTTCCGGTGTGGTTGATCCGAAGGATATTGCGATGGGCAACCAGGTGCCTTCGACCAGGGTGGCGGATGCCAGGGTCGAGTACCGGACGAATACCCATTTGGATAAATCGGAGTTGATGGGCAAGGTGGCGCGATTTTTCCTTTCGGTTTTGCCGTTTTAGAGCAGGTTGGCGTTTGATGTTTGATGGGAGTAGGCATGTCTTTATCAGTTAGAGTGTTGTTGGCTTTTTTGTTGGGAGCGGGGCTTTTTGCTTCGGCGCCGGCTTTTTCGGAGCGTATCCGGGATTTGGCGACGATCCAGGGCGTGCGTACAAACCAACTGGTGGGGTATGGCCTGGTGGTGGGTTTGGACGGCAGCGGAGACCAGACGACACAGACGCCTTTTACGGTGCAAAGCGTGGTGAATATGCTGCAACAGATGGGGGTGCAGGTCGGCACGGGCAATTTGCAGTTGAAGAATGTGGCTGCGGTGATGGTGACGGCGACGCTGCCGGCTTTTGCCCAGCCGGGCCAGATGGTGGATGTGGTGGTTTCTTCTGTCGGTAATGCGAAGAGTTTGAAGGGCGGGACGCTTTTGCTGACGCCGTTGAAAGGCGCGGACGGCAATATTTACGGTATAGCCCAGGGTAATTTGGTGATCGGCGGCGCGAGCGCTTCCGGCGCCGGCAGCAGTACGAAGGTGAATCATCTTGCGGCCGGGCGGATTTCCAATGGCGCGACGATTGAGCGTGAGGTGCCGAACGGCTTGCATACGGGTGATACGATTACGCTGGAGTTGACGGAGACGAATTTTTCGACGGTGAGCCGCATGGTGGCGGCGATTAATACCCGGTTCGGCATGTCAACGGCGTCTGCCTTGAATGGCCGGGCGGTGAGGGTGAAAGCGCCGCAGAGCCAGGATGCGCGGGTGGCTTTTATCGGCGAATTGGAGAATTTGGATGTGACGCCGGCGGCGCAGTCGGCCAAGGTGATTTTGAATGCGCGAACCGGTTCGGTGGTGATGAACCAGACGGTGACGCTGGATTCGTGCGCGATTTCTCACGGTAATTTGTCGGTGATTGTGAATAAGAATAATACGGCGAGCCAGCCGGCGCCGTTTTCACAGGGCCAGACGACGATGGTTTCCAATGCGCAGGTTGAGATTAAGAAGGATGCCGGCGAGGTGGTTTTGCTGGATCGCGCGGCGACGCTGGCGGATGTGGTGAAGGCGTTGAACGCGATTGGCGCGACGCCGCAGGATTTGCTGGCGATTTTGCAGGCGATGAAGGCGTCGGGTTCGCTTCGTGCCGAGTTGGAAGTGATTTGATGCGGGTGTGCGGTTAGAGAGGGTGTCGGCAGAATGAATAGTGTGAGAGAGACCGGGCTTGCTTCGGCCACGCCGATGGTTGATAGCCGTAATGTGCATAGCATTAAGGCTGCCGCTAATAAGGATAGCAGTTCGCCGGCGGCGATGAAGGCGGCTGCCCAGCAGTTTGAGGCGCTTTTTATTACGATGATTTTGAAGAGCATGCGCGAGTCGCTTCCTCAGGATGGCTTGTTTAATTCGCAGCAGACGAAGTTGTATACGCAGCTTTTTGATGAGGAGCTGGGCCAGCAGGTGGCCAAGCAGGGCGGGTTGGGCCTGGCAGACCAGATGTTGAGGCAGATGGTGGAGACCGGCCATTTGGATCGGGAGGCGACGGAGCCTTTTTTGAGCAAGCGCCAGATTTCCGCTTCCGTGGATGCGTACCGGTCGATGTCTACGGGGTCGGCTAAAGAGCAGGCTTCGTCGCTTTTGCATGGCAAGCGTTCGATTTTACGTTCGGAAGACCGCCAGGTTGAGGCCGTGATGCGGCGTTTGGCGCCGGAAGTGGAGTCGGCGGATCAGAAGTTGTCAGGGCCGGATCAGGCGAGGACGTTTATTGAGCGGATGATGCCGTATGCGAGGGAGGCGAGCAGGACAACGGGTATCCCGCCGGAGTTTATGCTGGCGCAGGCGGCGCTGGAGACCGGATGGGGCAAAAAGCAGATACGGCATGCGGACGGCTCGCCGAGTTTTAATTTGTTTGGCATTAAGGCGAATGGCTGGAACGGTAAGACAGCGAACGTGATGACGTCGGAATTTGAGAATGGGAAGATGGTTCGGAAAGTGGAACCGTTTCGCGCGTATGATTCTTATGCCGATTCGTTTAGGGATTATGCCCGGCTATTGAGCGAGAATCCGCGATATGAGCGGGTGATGAATACGCGAAACCCGACAGCGTTTGCTTATGGTTTGCAGCGGGCCGGTTATGCGACAGACCCGCAATACGGCGCCAAGCTGGTCCGGGTGATTAACCGGGTGTCGCAAACCTGATGTGGCCTTGTTTTGAGAGGCGTCTGTTTTTTTTCTCAAGTTATCGGATAAATAGCCGTAGTTAATCTGTAGAGGATGAGGGGAGCAAGCAATGGGGAATATCTACAGTATCGGTAAAAGCGCGCTGATGGCGGCGAATTATACGATTAGCGTGACCGGCCATAATATTTCAAATGCGGGTATCGAAGGTTATAACCGCCAGGTGGTGCTGCAATCGAATGTTCAGGGGCAGCGGTACGGTTTCGGCTTTCTCGGCGCCGGCACGCGGTTAGATGGCGTGAAACGGCAGTATGACGCGTTTTTGGGCGGGCAGTTTATTAATACGCAGTCGGAGTACACCAAGCTTTCCACGTATTATAACCAGATATCCAAGATCAATAATAGGCTGGCGGATGATACGGCGGGCGTTTCTTCGGCTTTGCAGAGTTTTTTTAGCGCCGTGCAGGAAATTGCTTCCAGCCCGGCCTCGGCTGCCACGCGGGAAGCGATGCTTTCCGAGGCGAGGGTTTTGGTCGGGCGGTACAATAATCTGGCTTCGCAGGTAAATGAGCAGCGTGATCTGGTGAACGCGCAGATGATTAACAGCGTGGAGCTGATTAATACTTATGCTGTTGAAATCGCCAAACTGAATGAACAGATTTCGCGTGCCCAGTTGACGACAAACGGCGCGCCGCCGAATGATTTGCTTGACCAGCGGGATTTGCAGATTTCCAAGCTGTCAAAGGAAGTGGGCGTCAGGATTGTTGAAAACGGGACGAGCCTGGATGTGTATGTCGGGAACGGCCAGCCGCTGGTGATCGGCAATACGAATTTTTCCATGTTTGCCCGGTATGGCGAACGCGATCCGCAAACCGTCGAAATCGGTTATGTGAATAACGGCGTTGCGGTGGTGATTCCGGATAAGCTGATTTCCGGCGGCAATTTGAAAGGGTATCAGGATTTCCTGAAAAACGAGCTTGATCCGGTTTTGAATGAGCTGGGCAGGATTGCCGCGACGCTGGCCTCGGATTTTAATAATCAGCATAAGCTGGGCATGGATCTGAACGGCGATATGGGCACGGATTTCTTCCGCTTTAATGCCAGCACATCCAGGGCGGCAACGTCCGGCGGCGTGGTTTCTGCCCAGATAACTGATCCGAGCAAGCTTTATGCGAGCAATTATGAGGTTGCGTTTGACGGCAGCGTCTATAAGATTACACGCCAGTCGACCGGTACGGCCTTTACGGTCGGCTCGACGTTAGATGACGGTTCGGTGTGGGATGGGACGACCTTTCCTGTGACGATTGACGGGATTACGTTTGGCACAACCGGCTTAGCCGCAGGCGAATCGCTGGTGTTAAAGCCATTGAACGGCGTGGCCGCGAGCCTGGAATTGTTGATTTCCGATACGAATAAGATTGCGGCGGCTTTTCCGGTGAGAACAGGGATCGGCGCGAATAATCTGGGTACCGGCAAGGTTTCGCCTGGCGAGATTACCGGCGCGGGTTTTGCCACATCGGGTTCGCTGACTTTTGACGCGGCAACAGGCACGTTTACGAGTTCGGCCCCGGTTTGGGTGACGCTGCCGGGAGGCGCTGCCACGCTGTATCCGGCCGGTGCGGGTGTTCCGTATCAGAAGGGCGCGGTTTACGATTTTGGCGGCTTTACTTTTACAGTAACGGGTGATCCGCAAACGGGCGATACTTTCTTTATCGAACCGAATGTGGGCGGCACGGGCGATAACCGCAATATGCTGGCATTGGCGGGGCTACAGGATGCCAAGACGATGTTAAACGGCACGGCGACCTACCAGGGGGTGTATTCCCAACTGGTTAACCGTGTCGGCGCGAAGACGCAGGAGTTGCAGGTTACCGGCAAGTCAACGGAGAATCTGCTGAACGCGATTTACGAGGAACAGCAGAGTCTTTCGGGCGTGAACTTAGATGAGGAAGCCCTTAATATGATGCGCTACCAGCAAAATTATATCGCGGCTTCAAAAATGATCCAGGCGGCCAATGAGATGTTTGACGCTATTTTGGCTATTTTCTGACGGGGTGAGATGATGGCGATGTTACGTATCAGCAATAATATGATATATGGGCAAAATATGAAGCGTTTGTCCACGCTTCAGGCGGAGCTGATGAAGACCCAGCAGCATATTTCGGCCAATACACGCCTTTTGACGCCGGCGGATGATCCGGTGGCGGCTGCCCGTGTGCTGGATTTGAAGCAGGGACAGTCGATGAACACGCAGTTTGCGAGCAATCGCGGCACGGCGAAAGACGCGCTGAATTTGCAGGAGAGCACGCTTGCCAGCTTTGGTTCCCGTATCCAGGATATTCAGACGTTGCTGGTGTCGGCGGGTAACGGCACTTATGGCGAGGAACAGTTGCGTGTGACAGCGAGCGAAATCCGCGCGATCCGCGATGAGCTGGTCGGCTATGCCAATACGCGCGATGCTTTTGGGAATTATATTTTTTCAGGCCATCAGGTGGGCGTGGAACCGTTTTATTTGTCGCCGACCGGCAGTATTTCCTATAAGGGCGATAACGGCCAGTTGCAGATACAGGTGGATGCGGCGCGCTATATGGCCGCGAGCGATCCGGGTTCCGCGATTTTTATGGGCATCAAGGGGACGACGGCTTCGACGGTGGATGCGTCCCGCAATGATTTTATGATTGGCGTGAAGCTGACCGATTTGCAGAACCCGGCACTGCTTGCCAATTATACCTATCGGGTTGAGATTACCGGCAATACGCCTGCGGCGACGTATGACGTGTACCGGAGCGATAATCCGGGCGTGTCCATACAAAGCGGCCCTTATACCGGGCGGTTTAACGAGGCGCTGGTCGTGAGCATGGACGGCATGGAGTTTACCGTGAACGGCGATGCGGTTAACGGGGATTGGGTGGAGGTTAGTCCGGGCCAGCCGGTCAGGACCGATGTGTTTGCCTATATTAATGAGGCGCTTGATCTGCTGGAAAATCCGGGGTCAGCCAATGGCCGCAGCACGAACCTGTCTTTGGGGCTGGCGTCCCTGATGGATAATTTGGCGACATCGCTTGACCAGATATTGACGGCGCGCGGTTCAGCCGGGACACGGTTAAAGGAATTGGGCGCGCTGAATATATCCGGTACAAGCAAGGATTTGCAGTATACGGAATCCATTTCCGATCTGGCTGATCTGGATTATTACAAGGCGATTTCAGACCTGTATATACAGAGAACAACGCTGGAGGCTGCGCAACAGACCTTTATGATGACACAAGGGCTGTCGCTTTTCAGATTGATGTAACGGTTTTTAAGATAAACCAACCCATTATCTGCTTTCTGTATTATTTCACCCGTTTTAAGGGCGTTTTTAAGCGGTGAGCGTTTGCGCCGGTAGCTGGTTTGCTTTTGAAAATAGCAGTCGTTGACTGCTATTTTTTTTTGGTTTGTGCCGTTGTTTTCAGGCCGGGTTTACTTTCCTTTGAATAAGGGACGATCTTGCAGCAGGAAGGCCGCGCAGCCGATGCGGTAGTCCTGGGTGTTAAAGCATTCAAAGCTTTCGCTGTTTTCTTCGGGCGTGACGGGGCGCGGGTCTGCCAGGCGGCGGATGAATTTTTTGTGCCAGCGGGCAGATAGGGGCGCGCCCTGGATGATGCGCTGGACGCTGAGCGCCGTTTCTTCGGCGATTTTGTTGTCAGGGACAACACGTGTGACGAGCCTTTTTTCCTGGGCTTCTGATGCCGTGAATATGCGGCCTTCCAGCAGCATTTCGAGCAGGACGCCAGGGCCGACGAGATGATAGAGGGGTTCGAGTTCGGGGTAAGAGAGCACGAGGCCGAGGTTTTTGGCGGGGAGGCCAAAGGTGCTGGATTCGCCGCAGATGCGGATGTCGCAGGTGGCGAGGAGTTCGATTCCCGCGCCCAGGCAGAGGCCATGCACTTGCGCGACGAGCGGGTGGCGGCAGTTGTTGAGCGCGGCGAGCGCTTTTTGCATGGCTTTGCCGTAGAGGGCGCCTTGTTCCCGGTTGGCGCGCACATTGGCGAATTCGCTGATGTCGCAGCCGGATGAGAAGGCTTCTTCATCGGCGCCCCTTAAGACGATGCAGCGCAGGCTGTCATCGGCAGAGAGGGCGCTGATGATGCGCGGGATGTCCTGCCACATGGCGAGCGTGATGGCGTTGTGCGTTTGCGGCCGGTTGAGCACGACGGTTGCGACGGTTTCTTCACGTTCGACGTAGATCGATTCCGGATGTTTTTGCGGTTCGTCGTTTTGGAGTGGGGTGAGGTTGGTTGTCATGATGATCGTGTTGGGTAGGGGTTAGCCGGTATTGCGCATGCCTGCGGCGATACCGTTGATGGAGAGGTGGATGCCGCGATGGGTGCGCGCATCGGTGTTTTCAGGCGCCGTATTGGGTGCGCGGTGGCGCTTTAGGAGTTCGATTTGCAGGTAGTTGAGCGGATCGATGTAGGCCAGCCTGTCCCGCAGGGCGCGCGCCAGATGCGGGTTGTTGACGAGCCTTTCTTTTTCTCCGGTGATGATTTCAAAAGCGGCCAGCGTGCGCGCGTGTTCTTCGCGGATGGCGGAGAAGATGGCGGTGCGGCGTTTTTCGTCGGTGACAAGCTGTGCGTAGTGTTCGGCAATGTGGATGTCGGTTTTGGCCAGTACCATGTCCATGTTGGAGAGCATGGAGTTGAAGAAGGGCCATTCGCGGTACATGGTTTGTAAAAGTTTGATTTTGTCTTCGCGGGCGGTGTCGCCGGCGGGGTCGTTGAGCCAGGTCATGACGGCGGCGCCGAAACCAAACCAGCCGGGCAAAAGCAGGCGGCATTGCCCCCAGGAGAAGCTCCAGGGGATGGCGCGCAGGTCTTCGATGCGGCGGCTGTCGCTACGGGAGGCCGGGCGTGAGCCGATGTTGAGCTGGGCAATTTCGGAGATGGGGGTGGATTGGAAAAAGTAGTCGGGAAAGCCGGGCGTTTCGTAGACGAGATGGCGGTAAGTCTGGTAAGCGATCTGCGATAGCGCGATCATGGCAGTTTCAAAGCGCTGCCGGGTTTGGCCGTGAACGCCGGTTTTTTCTTCGGGCATGAGGCTGGCTTCGAGGGTGGCCGCGACCATGAGTTCGAGGTTGCGACCGCCGATTTCGGCATGGGAGTATTTGGAGGCGATGGTTTCGCCTTGTTCGGTGAGGCGGATCTGGCCGTTGACCGTGCCGTGCGGCTGGGCGAGGATGGCTTCGTAAGTGGGGCCGCCGCCGCGTCCGACCGCGCCGCCGCGCCCGTGAAAGAGGCGCAGCTTGACGTCGTGGCTGTTGAAAAGGTTTACGAGGTTTTGCTCCGCGCGGTAGAGTTCCCAGTTGGAGGTGAGGTATCCGCCGTCTTTGTTGGAGTCAGAGTAGCCGAGCATGATTTCCTGGAGGTTGCCTTGCTTTTCGATGAAGCGGCGAACCAGCGGGATGCGCATGGCGTCACCCATGATGTCGGCGGCGTGCTGCAAGTCTGAGATGGTTTCAAAGAGCGGCACGGCCATGAGTTCCAGATGGATGTCGCGCCATTTGCCGCCGTTTTCGGTTTCGTTTTCCCATTGGATGCATAATAGGCCGGATTCTTTTTGCAGGAGGTAGACTTCGAGCAGGTCGGAGACGGTTTTGGTGTGGGAGATGATGTAGTTGCGGATGGCGCGCCGCCCGTATTTTTGGCGGATGAGGCGGGCTGTGCGGAATATTTCCAGTTCGGATGCGGTGGCGTCAGAGTAGTTGGTGAAGGGAGAGTAGAGCAGCCGGGGCTGGTTGAGTTCAGAGAGCAGCAGTTCGATTTTTTGGGCTTCGGGGAGTCCGGCGTAGTTGGGTTCGACGCGGGCGGCGGCAAATAGTTCGGTGAGGGTGCGTTCGTGCACATCGGAGTTTTGGCGCATGTCGAGCGTGGCTAAGTGAAAGCCGAAGATGTCGACGGCGGCTTTGAGTGAGGCGATGTGCAGGCCTGCGACACGGCTTCCGGCATGTTTGTTGAGCGAATCGATGAGGATTTGCAGGTCGCTGCCGAGTTCTTCCGGTGTGTTGTAGGGTTTGTCTTTGCCGACTTCATGGCGGACGAAGGTTTTCATGCCGAGGTCGCGGGCGGTGGCGGCGAGCCGGTTGTAAATGGCGATGAGCGCGCGGCGGTAAGGTTCGTCAACACGATGTTGCGAGGTGTCCTGCGACGTGTTAGCCAGTGCCTGCACCGTTTCGGATACCGGGTTGAGTGTGGAGGATAGAGGTAGTCCAGCGCCCAGCTTGTGGATTTCTTCGAGATAGTAGTCGAGGATGAGATGGGATTGCGCTTCTAAAGCTTCCAGCATGGTTTGTGCGTTGACGTTGGGGTTGCCGTCGCGGTCGCCGCCGATCCAGCTTCCCATTTGGAGATAACGGGCGGTGGCGTTGGGCGCAGGGATGCCGTCTTTGGCCTGCGGATAGTGTTCTTCGATTTCTTCTTCGATGGCGTGATAGAGTTTGGGCAGTTCTTCAAGGAAGGTGATGCGGTAGTAGGAGAGCGCGTTGTTGATTTCGTCTTCAACCGAGAGCCTGGAGTAGCGCAGCATGCGGGTTTGCCATAGGGCGGCAATGCGGCCGTGAATGGTTTCGGTGATTTTGTAGCGTTCTTTCGGCGTGAGGTCGCCGTCGCGGATGGCGAGAAGGCGCGCGATTTCGCGTTCGTTTTCGAGTGTGCTTTTCCGCTGCACTTCGGTCGGGTGCGCGGTGAGTACCGGTGAGATGAGGGCGTCTTTGAGCAGTTTTTTGATGGCGCTGCCGGATACGCCTGCTGCATTTAGGCGGGCTAAGGCATGGCTTAAGCTGCCTTGCGGCGGTGGTTCTCCGGCAATGCGGGCCTGGCGGTAGCGGCGGTTGTCGTGTTTGTCGACAACGATGTTGGCGAGGTGCGAGAAGTAGGAGAAGGCCCGCACAACCGAAATAGTCTGGTCGCGGCTGAGTTTGTTGAGCAGCCTGGTGAGGGTGCCGGATGAGTATTGCCCGGGGTTTTTTCTGAGCTTGACGGCGGTCTGGCGGATGTTTTCAATGCGCTTGAAGATGGCTTCGCCTTCCCTGTCCCGGATGACATCGCCCAACATGCTGCCGATCATGCGGATGTCGGCGCGCATGGCGGCATCCGGATTGTGCGGATGGTGGGGGGATGGGTCGTTTCCGGGTGACGGGTTTGCCATAGTGCGTTTGTGGTTTCGTCGGTTTGGTGTTACGTCCTGAGCTGGCGTGCCGGAGAATGGCCTGGTTTGCCTGTTTGCCGGTTTGTCTGTTCAGGGACGACGGTTCTTTTGTTTTTCATTCCAATTTGTTTTGATTGGGATGAGGGCGATGGTTTTGCCGCGATGACCTGGTTATTTTGATAGCCGTTTTTTGCTGATGTGTTTAATTAGTGTCAAAGTATACTCTTTTTTATATTTTTTTTTGTATCCGTTTTTGCGGGAGAATACCGGACTGGACAGGCGCGGGTTTGGGGCAGGCGTGTCTTATTTGCAACAGCCGGATTTTTATTTTTGCTTTTGTGAGACAGGCGGCGGGGTGTTGTCTCAAAAGGAAAGGGTTGTTTTTCGCGGTTTTTTCCGTTTTTTTGGCGTTTGTTTGATCTGTCGGGCGCGGCGCGGCATGTTGAAATGGGCGCTCTACGCTACAATGTGGTATCGAAGTGATATTAACCCGCTTTTGGGGATGGGGAATGAGTGAGCTTTCTTCTGATAAACCCGAAGCGGCGCTGCTGCCTGATTTGCTGAGGCAGCAGCGCCGCTGGCTGATTGTGCTGGCGACCCTGTTTTGTGTGGTGGTTGCCGGGCTTTTTGCGCATTTCTGGCTGGAGCGCCAGGAGGTGGCGCGGCTGCGTGAGGAAATGGCGCGCCGCTTGCAGACGGGCGATACGGTGAGCACCGAGGTGAGGGGGATTGCCCAATCCATGCAGGATACGGTGCTGGATTTGCAGGCGAAGGTGACGGCGCTGGAAAACCGTCAGGTCGAGTCGCAGAGCCAGCAGACTTCGCTTGAGCAGATGTACCGGGAGTTGGCTAAAACCCGCGACGACCGGGTTTTAACGGATATTGAGCAGATTTTGCTGGTGGCGAACCAGCAGTTGCAGCTTTCTGATAATGTGCATGGCGCGCTGATTGCGCTGGAGAATGCCGATAAGCTGCTGGCGCGGGAAGACCGATCGCAGTTTATCAGTGTGCGGCGCGCCCTGGCTAAGGATATTGAGAGTTTAAGGGCCGTGCCGCATGTGGATGTGACCGGCATGGCGTTGAAGCTGGATGTGGTGATTGACCAGGTGAGGACATTGCCGCTTTTGTCGGATGCCAAAATCCAGCATGCGCCGGATAGCGGGGAGGTGAAAGAAGCGGCTGATACGCCCGCTAAGGGCGATGCTGCCCAAGCGGCACCGGAACAGTCGTGGTGGTCATCGGCTTCCCGTTCCTGGCGGCGCTGGGCGGGAGAGTTTTGGGGCGAGATGCGCTCATTGGTGCAGGTGCGCAATGTGAAAACGCCCGATGCGCTGATCCTTTCGCCGACGCAGGCTTATTTTTTGCGGGAGAACCTGATGCTGCGCCTTTTAAGCGCCCGGGTGGCGATGATGACGCGGGATCATGTGTTGTTTTCAGGCGATATGAAGGCGGTGATGTATATGATTGAAACGTATTTCGATCCCGCAGCGCCGCAGGTGCAGGCGGCTAAGGTGACGCTTTTACAGATTAAGGATGGTAATGTGGCGGTAGAGATGCCAAGCCTGTCGGAGAGCCTGACGGCTGTGCAGAATTACCGGACGAAACCGTAGCGGGAACGGTGATGCGCATTTTTCTTTGGATTTTCGGACTTTTCGCTTCGGCAGTCGGCCTGGCGGTGCTGGTGCGTTATAACGTGAGTAATGTGGTGATTTTTTTCCCGCCTTACCGGATTGATTTTTCGCTGAATTTTTTCCTGCTGATCCTGTTTCTTTTTTTGCTGGTGATGTACGGTGTGATGCGGGCGATTGATACGGCCCGGCGGTTGCCGTCCCAGGTGGCGGCGTATCGCCATAAAAAGCGGGAGGATGAAGGCAACCAGGCGTTGCGTGAAGCGGTGAAGGCGCTTTTTGAAGGACGTTTTGTGCAGGCGGAAAAGGCGGCGGCCAGGGCGCAGGCCTTGCCGGAGAATGCCGGCAACGCGGCGTTAATCGGCGCGCGGGCGGCGCATTCCCTGTCGCAGATGGATCGGCGCGATGCTTTTTTGGCGGGTTTGGAAAAGGATGAGTCTTTCCGGACGGCCCGGCTGATGACGAGCCTGGAATTGTTGGTGCGGGAGCACCAGACCCGTCCGGCGCTGGCGGTGTTAGATGAGTTAAATGCGAGCGGGACGCGCCACGTGCAGGCGCAGCGCTGGGCGTTGAAGGCGCACCAGCAGGCGAAGAATTGGGATGAAGTGTTAAAGCTGGTGCAGTCGCTGGATAAGCATCATGCGATTAAGCCGGTTTTGGCAAGCCGGTTAAGGGAATTGGCGTATGCCGATCTTTTTTCTTCGCGCCAGCATGATGCGGAAAGTGTGCAGCGCATTTGGCAGCGCGTGCCGCAGGAAGATCGCTTGCGGCCTTATGTGGCCGTGCGGGCGGCGGCGGCTTTTACGGATTGCGGGCTGGGCGATGCGGCGCGCGATTTGCTGGCGGATGCGATTGGGGCGCATTTTGATGACAGGCTGATTAAGGCTTATCGCTTCTCGGCTGCCGAAACCGGTTCGGCGGCGCTTTTAAAACAGATTGAGAATGGCGAAGCCTGGATGCAGGCGCATCCGGCTGATCCTGAGCTGCTGTTGACGCTGGGGGCGCTGTGCTTGAAGGAAAAGCTGTGGGGCAAGGCTGAAAATTATCTGGATCGGGCTATTTATAACCAGCAGGATACCGCCATCCTGCGTGAAACCCATCTTTTGCTGGCGCAATTGCATGAGGCGCTGGGCCATTCGGACGAAGCGGCCCAACATTATAAGGCGTCCGCTTTGGCGGTTTGAGTTTTGCCGGATGGCGCTCTAGGGTCAGCCCTCATTAATTTGTCTGCTGCAAAGCCGCTTTTTCCCGTCTGCCTGCGTTGCCGGTTCAAAATAGAACTCGCCGTATGTTCAATACGCCGTCGTCCCATTTTGTCCCTGCGCCTTGTCAGACAGAATAAATCATCTTTTCGCGACGACAAATTAATGAGGGCTGCCCCTAGTTGCTGACGGCGGTGTTGTTTCTTTTTTTCAGGAAGACGGAGTCGCTTTCAGCGGCGGGCAGGTTTTTAAGGTGCGCCTGGGCTTGCGCATTGCCGCGCCTGGCGGCGCGCCGGTAGAGATCAAGGGCGGTAGCTTTATTTTCAGCGACGCCCCTGCCGGTTTCATAGAGTCTGGCGAGATTGTATTCAGCCGGGGCATAGCCCTGTTTTGCCGCGCGTGAAAACCAGTTGGCGGCTTTGATTTCGTCTTTTTCCGTGCCGCGTCCATAAATGAATTGGACGCCCAGCTTGTTCTGGGCCTGGGGGTATCCTTTTTGGGCCGCCAGGTAATACCAGTGTACGGCTTGCTCATCGTTTTTAGCGACCCCAAAACCGGATGCGTGCATGATGCCAAGCGCATATTGGGCTTCCGGCAAGCCTCTTAAGGCGGCAAGGCGCATGAGCCGGGCGGCTTCCTTCGGGTTTTTTTCAACGCCTTTGCCGGAAGCGTAAAGGGTGGCGAGATTGTATTGCGCATCCGGATATTGCTGTTTTGCCGCCTTTTTAACCATGTCTGCGGCTTTGGTTTCATCCTTTGCGGTTCCCCGGCCTTCGGCATAGAGGGTGGCGAGGTAATTTTGCGCGGCCGGCAAGCCCTGGTCTGCCGCTTTTTTAATCCAGATAAACGCTTTTTCATCATCTTTTTCGATGTGATTGCCGATGGCGTACATGAGGCCGAGCGCATACTGGCAAAGCGGATCATCTTTTTGCGTTCCCTGCTGAAACTCGAAGAGCGCGCGCTGGTATTGCTTGTTTTTGAAGAAGGCGGCGCCATCGGTAAAGTTATCAGCCATTGCCGCCGGGCCGAAAGGCAGGCAGATTAGAAAGCAAAAAAATCGGATCAGGGTTTTCATGGGGGCGCTTATTAATGTCGGGGAAGGCTGTATTCACGCTTTTTGTTTTTATTTTAGGGGGGAATCCATCAAAAAGGGGAGGATTTGTTGTTTTTTTGCCGAAAAGCAAAACTGGCGGCGAATGGCGGCTGATTTTTTGCCGGATTTTTGATGAACGATGCGTGTTTTTTTGTCCGGCTGCGTTTTTTTTGAATTTTTTTCTGTTTTTTTCAGCCGGCGGCTTGTGGGGCTAAAACGCTGTGCCGGTGCGCGATTGCGTGACGGCAGGCATGAGCGTATGACGGCTGTTTTAGATACTTTTGGGAAAAAAGTGTTGCGCTGCCCTTCATTTTTTTTGTTGCTGTCCGTTAATGATTCATGGCGACGGTCAGCTTAAAGGAGCCAACCAAAGCCGAGAGCCGATTCGATCTGTGTTTCTTTCCGGATTCGTTATCAGGCGCTTATTGATCGTAAAGTAAGATTGAAGGAGCATTATCATGCCTCAGATTATTAACACCAACATTGCATCACTCAATTCACAGCGTCACCTCAACAGCACCCAATCCGCTTTATCCACCGCACTGGAAAGACTGTCTTCCGGCAAGCGCATTAACAGCGCTATGGACGACGCAGCCGGTTTGGGCATTTCAGAAAGGATGACGACCCAGATTAACGGTATGAACCAGGCGATCCGCAACGCCCGTGACGGCATTTCCATGTCGCAAACGGCGGAAGGCGCGCTGACTACTTCGGGTGATATGCTCCAGCGTATCCGTACCCTGGCTGTCCAGGCTTCCAACGCCACCAATTCGGTCGCAGACCGCCAGGCGTTGCAGGATGAAGTCAATGAATTGACGGCTGAACTCAACCGCGTTGCGACGACGACTAAATTTAACGGCCAGAATCTGCTGGACGGCACGCTCGGCGCGCAGAACTATCAGGTTGGCGCCAATGCAGGCGAAGTTATTTACGGATCCGGCACCAACTTCCAGACCAGCGTTTACGGCAATAACCGCGTTTATACGACGGCAAAAGTCGATACAGTCGCCAATGCGGCGTTTACATCTTCCGCCCTGACGGTTTCAGGCCGTTACGGTTCCAGCGGTACGCTGAACCTGACCGCGGCGAGCGCCAAGACGGCGGCATCCCAGATCAACGCCGAAACCGGCAAGACCGGCGTGACCGCCACAGCCCTGACCGAAGCGGTGATGACGGCGACTGCAAGCACGTCGTATTCCATCGAAATCGTGTCCAACAATCCCGCCGCCACGCCGGTTACCGTTTCCTTTACAATCGGCACGGCCCTGGATGCGGACGGCTATGCTTCGGCAGTGAACGCGATCAACGCGGCCGCAGCCAAGACCGGCGTCGTCGCGGAATACAATGCGTCACTGGGTGGCGTCAAGCTGACCAACTCCGCAGGCGAAAATATCGACCTGACAGCGGTTACAGGCGCAGGGGCGACGCTGGATGCCCTCACCCGTGATTCGACAACAGATATTGTCGCAGCGACAGGGTCACCTGTTGCCCTTAGCGCGACCGCGACCCGGGTTTTGGGTACGGTGACGCTGGATTCACAGGCGAGCTTTAGCGTTACCGGCACCGGTACCGCGACGGACTTTACCACTGCCACCGCGTCGCAACTGAAATCGGTCGCGACCCTGGATGTCACGACATTTGACAAGGCCCAGATAGCCCTTGCCATCTGCGATGCGGCAATCAATGTGATGAGCGGCGAAAAAGCTCGCTTCGGCGCGATGCAGTCCCGCTTTGAATCGACGATTGCCAACTTGCAGGTGAACGCCGAAAACAGCAGCAACGCGAGAAGCCGTATCCGTGACGCGGATTACGCTGCGGAAACAGCCGAGCTGTCCCGCACTTCGATCCTGCAACAGGCTGGAACGGCGATGCTGGCGCAAGCGAACCAGATCCCGCAAACGGTGCTGTCGCTGATCCGCTAATAAGCTGAAGGTTTGACCGGGACGTGACTGTCCCGGTCTACCGAGTCCATCCCAAAGTCCCGGTGGGGGTTTTGGAATGGATTTGAAAAGGAGAGAGGATCAAAGAGAAAAAGATAACAAGCAGAGGCGAATCATCGCGCCGGGAACCAGGATGGAACCGGCGGCCAGAAAAACGTCTCTTTTCCTGATCTGATAGAAACGGAAGCCGGCTATGGCCGGCAGGCAGGGAAGCGATTGCTTTTTAGCGGGCGGCAAATGAGATGGCCAATATGTGGCCAGGTTGCCAGGCTGAGGGGTTCGCTTGAGTGGCCAGCCGTTTCCCGGTTGATGCACATTGCGGTAAGCGTGCCTGATCTTAGAGAGCAGGAAGGGGAATCGTTTGGCCTAAAGCAGCGATGGTGATGGCGGGATCGTTAAAGACCCAGGGCTGTTTTCGCCGGAAAAACCGGATAACGGACCAAGCTGTTTGTTATTTGACAGGATATATCCCCGCTTGCGAAAGCACGGGGGAGTGGCTTTAGACACGCCAAAAACAGGGCGGTATAGGGCCAAAGACAGTTTTTGAAAGGATATGCTGCGTCGGCTAGTTTTTAGCAGTTGCACGCCAGTATTTCAGGCAGAGGTCGGTTTTGAAGGAAACACACCGATGCCAAAAGCCAGGTCTGATTTGTCATGCCGACATTTCGGATGTA